>OLPO01000225.1_pt1 | contig 49165 bp, 30 predicted proteins | sample 1672831 | NCBI WGS metagenome assembly OLPO01 (sample SAMEA3136728, study PRJEB25190) | human gut metagenome | reverse complement strand
CTATATATATAGATAATCTTCCAAGTCAATCTATAGATAAAGACGTTAAACTCGAAGATAAATTTATATTATCTGGAAATAAATTTATATTAACTACTTCAAACAATAGATATACTATAGGAAATATAATTGAAATGCTTAATCACCCATCTGAATATATAGGAGACGTAACATTACCAAATACATGGCATGGAAATACAGTATTTGATTCTACTCTATTTGTAAAAAATCCTTTAGATACTGCTGAAGATGCTCAAGGATATTCAATGATTCTATTTAATTATGAACCTTCTGATGGAGGATTAAATTTTAAAGGAGGAGCGGAATTCTTGCCATCATTGTACGCTTGGGCAAAGGCAGATGAAAAAGATACTCCTAGGTATATACAAATGTTTAATAGAACTTACATGAATGATGACTATACATATCCAGCATTAGATATTCCGAATGTAAAAAGAGAAAATATTTGGTAATAATGACTATTTCTAATAAACCTGAATTTCAAGAACTTCCTTCTTTTGAGATTAAATTTAATATAGCATATAAAACTAAACAAACTAAAGGTTTTCTTAACTATGAGTATAATCCTATTCGAAATCTTCGTATAAATGAAGATAGATATAAAATAGAAGAATCTACTGGTATTTATCTTGATTTTGAAGGAAGAAGAATACTTCTTCCTGATAAAACATATTTAACTAGATTTAATATAAATAGGTATAAATTAGCTACAGAAGGATCAGATGATAATAAAATATATGAGAAAATAAAACCAGTAGATCCTGGAATACCTTTTGAAAATGGAAGACTATATATAGAGCATTATGCTAACGAATTAATCGACTTTAGAACAGATAAATTAAATTTAGATTTAAATCATCCTATAGATATTGAAGCTCAACCTTCTTATGATGGATCTATAAATTTAATACTAAATGATGATTTAAATACTCCAAAATTAGTAAATACTAGATTTTCTCCTATAGGAGAAGGACAATATGAGATTGTAGATAGATCCGGAAATAATGATACTAACATTTACGATGAATTTAACTTAGTTGGAGAAACCAACTTATATAAATCAATAGATAGAATACCATACATAAATTTTAAAGGGGTTTCTTTTGGAGGACAATTAAAGGTTGGAAATTATGTATTCTATTTTAAATATGTAGATTCTGATGGAAATGAAACAGATTTTGTTGGGGAATCTGGAATTGTAAGTATTTTTAAAGGAAGTTATCCAAAAGCTACTAGAGGATATCTAGGAGATTATATAAGTGATAATTTAGTAACGTTTATATTAGATAACATAGACAGTTCATATGATTACGTTAATGTATATTATACTAGATCTACTGGAAATTATAACAAAACTGAACTACTTACGGCTCACAAAATTAATTCCAAATATACTATTGTAAATGGAATTTCTAAAATAGTAATTACTGGGTTTGAGGATACTATAGATGTTTCTCTTGATGAAATTAATATATCTTACAATGTAATTAGTAAAGCTAAAACACAAGCGCAAGCACAAAGTAGGTTATTTTTAGGAAATGTAGATAAGACTACAGTTCCCTATACGGAACTAGCTGATTTAAGCCTACACTTACTTCCTAAGGTATGTATAGAAGATAAAAACAGTATTGGATATGTGAATGAACAATACTATGATATCTCATCTTCTACAAATAAAAATGAATATTATAATCCTGACAATATTTATTATAGGTTAGGCTATTGGGAAGATATATATAGGCTAGGAGTAGTTTATATATTAAATGATTTTACCTTATCTCCAGTATTTAATATTAGAGGTGGAGATTTAGGTGATAATAGTAAGGACTTTTCAAAACAACTTATATATTCAGAAGCAACATCAGATAATTTAGAAAAAGTTAGAGAATATATAGAAGTAAACTCTGAAGGATTTATTACTACTTCTAAATTTTCAAAAAATACTGATTTTAAACCTTTAGAAAATTCTAAAGGAATAATTAGAATTCAAAATGTAGATAAAGAAAATATATTTAAAAAGGATGGAATAATTCCTATAGGAATTAAAATTGAATTTGATAATGATAGTAATAAAGGTGAGGATTTACTCACAGAATTAAGAAAATATGCAAAAGGATTTTTCATTGTTAGACAAAAAAGAATTCCAACTATATATTGTCAAGGAATAACTATAGGATTAGATTCTAACTCTAATTTACCTGTAATACCTAATGATATATCTAATAATCAATTAAGATATTTTACAGAGTCTTTTATGGATTCTGATAAAACATTAGTACATGATTTTGAAACAAGAATGGTTACAACAAATGCAGCAACAACAAATGCAGCAATTATACCAGAGGCAGAATTAAATTCAGAATTATATTCTCAATTATTTTCTGCAAGTGAGTATGTAGTAACTAGTTCTAGTATTACTTCAGAATATAATTACTTTTTTCAGTCAGATAATCCAAGACACTTTTATATTCCAGAATATAAATTTAATGATAACAAAGTATCTAGACTTGGTACTATTCTAACATTTGTAAATGATGGTATTCAATTGATTTCATCTGGAACAACCGAATTTTCATCCAAAGCTGGTATTGCAGAGGAAGCATATAAATACTCTCAATTTGAAAAAGAAGATATTACTGCTGACGCTACTAATTTATTACGAGGAAATTGGGGTCCTTACGTAGGTATAGAGGGATATGAAATTCCAACTAGTGTTTTCAATGTGATGATCTCTGGATATAAAGAATCCTTATTAAAAGAATATTTTATATCAAGAATGGAATCTGATGAACCTTATTTTCCAATATGTGATAGGTTAAATTTTGACTCATTAATTTTTAATGACGGTTATTCTATTACATGCTTTAGAGGAGATTGTTTTATTGGAAACTTTACTCATAGAATGTGTAGAAATTTTCAAGACCCAGAAGCTCCTAATAATGATAAAATTATAGACCCAAATACATGGAAAGATCACTACAAAGGATATGCAAATGGAGCATTAGATTTAGAGGAAGCATCCAAGATAAATAGAGGGGACGTAAATGCAGTTAAAATTGGACATTGGGTAACTTTTAAATGCATGAGTAATATAAATTTTGCTACTAGAGTTGAGGATGACTCTAATGGCTCAGAAGTAGCTCTTATAGGACATCCCAGAACATTCGCCCCTGTAAATTGGTTACAAGCTGATGGAGAATATAAGGTTCCTGATTCTACAGTAATTAATGTTGGATATAACTCAACTACTTCTGATAAATATAATTTTATATTGCCAGATGTCCCATATATAAAAAATGAATTTTCTAATAGAATTATGTATTCGGATATACATATAACAGACGCATTTAAAAATGCCTACAGAACATTCCAATTAAATAATTATAGAGATTATAGCAAAGAATATGGTTCTATAACTGAGTTAATGGAATGGTATGGAAACTTATTGGTAGTTTTTGAACATGGAGTTGGATTAATTCCAGTAAACGAAAAAGTTCAAGTTAACAATTCCGAAGGAGATAATGAAATATATATAAACTCTAATAAAGTTCTTCCAGAAAGACCTATTATGTTATCTAAAACATTTGGATCTCAATGGAAGGATTCAGTGGTTAAATCTGAGAGATTTATATATGGAGTAGATACAGTAGGAAAGAGAATATGGAGAACTGACGGAAAGGGATTTGAGACTATTTCAGACTTCAAAATACAAAGTTTTTTAAATGACAATCTGAAACTTTCTGAAAGAGAAATTACTCCACTATTAGGAGTTAGAAATGTTAAATCCCATTATAATGGATTTAAATATGATATAATGTTTACATTCTATAATGATATTAAATCTAAAGATAATTTAGGTAATGATATTACTTCAATAGAATGGAATATGTGCTTTAATGAAAAACTGAATTTATGGACTACTAGATATTCTTGGATTCCATTACTTTCAGAGAATATTGATAATATTTATTTTACATATGATAAAGAATCTGCAAAGAATGTATCAGCTGTTTCTTCATGTTGGAGAGATAGTTACACGTCACGAGGCATTGTGCTATCAAATTGCTACACTAGTGACGATCCTTCCTCTCCATTTGCTAAGGACTATTTAGAAGAAGTAATATATCCAGGAGTAGAATTCCCCATATTAACTAATACTACTAAAGAAATAGCAATAGGAAAATTGGAATTAAAGTTAGATAGTATAGATAACACTAAAGTAGAATCTCTTGATTATTCTTTTGAAGATGGGGACAATGATAATGAAGATTTCAAAATCGATTCAAACAATAATCTAATATTCTTACTCACTCCTACTGCATACAATAAATATATAGTACATAATCAATACTATGCAAAAATAGATCTGCAGGTAAGAATAAATAGAGAAGGAGTTAAAGATGAAGAACTTCTAGGACAGATCTTTAAAGATACGCTAACTATAAGATTATCTTATTTAAATAATGTGGATCAAGCTCCTCACGAATCTACTTATTTCTGGAAACATGGAGTTGCAGGAATTATAGATAATCAAGGAATTATAGAAAATTGTAAATGGTTTGATAGACATTATCCATTTGAATTTGAATTTATAGTAAATAAAGAGGGAGCAAGACATAAGATATTTGATAATTTCCAAATATTATCTAATAATGTTCCTCCAAAGAAAATTTTATATGAAGTAATTGGAGATGCTTATTGGTTTAGTAAATATAAAGAGATTTCTTACAAGTATCAACAAGCTGGTGATGATGAAAATGAAAAATATCTAATAGAGCAAGGTCTAGGAAATACCAAAGAAGAAGATGAAGATGGGGAATACTATATACAAGACTATATAATATCTTTTGATAAAAAATTATATTATGATGATAAAGGTAAACTTAAAATTGATATCAATGGAGAGCCTATATATCTAGATGAATATAATGCAGAATTTTTCAAAGATAGAAAACTTAATCAGTATATGATGAGAAAATCTATGGACGTTAGGGATATTAAAGTTTATGGAAATATTATTGGTAATTCCGTATATAAAGAGGATTTATTTAAATTAGAAATTGATCCATTATTAGCTCATAAATTATCCTTTGAAAATGGAAATGATGTTACTCCAGAAGATTTGGAATCTATAGAAATAAGACCTAGAGACAAATTCATGAGAGTAAGAGTTGTATATGAAAGAAATAAAAATCAAGAAGATTCTAATAAACCTTTAGATAAACCAATAGTTACAGCAATACAAACTATATATACACAAAGTTTTAGTTAATGGATATAAATACTTTAAAATTACAATGGGGAGGATCAATTCCATTCTCCCCTTTACAAACATCCGCTCCAGAATTAAATATTATAGCTTCTCAAAATGCAAGTCTTAATAAAATAAAACCAAATATATCTTTTGGGGATATTGCTAGGGGTGCTAAAGATTCTATTTTTAAAACTACAGGGCTTTCAGATGTATCAGGAAATGTTAACCCAATGAACATTGCAGGAGGCACAATGGACTTATTATCTAATCTTAAATTTTTTCAAAAAGATTATAGTGGTAAAAGAGGGAATATTACAAAAGGAATAGATCAAGGATTTAAAACTGCAAGTAATATGTTAATATCCTCAGGAAACCCACTAGGAATGGCTGCTGGTGCAATAATAAAGGGTGCCGATTTATTAGGTACAGGACTTGAGAAAATTGGAGTTGGAACAGATAAAATGACTACTGCAGATGCGATAATGGGGAGTACTGTATTAAACTTATCTCCTGTTAGTATTATAAATAATGCATTTGGTAAAAAAACAGATACTATAGATATAGATCAAGAAGCAGTTAATAATTCTTCTTATACAGGAACTGGTGAGGATATAGAAGACGCAGGAATGTACTCTAATAAAAAATATGGACTTCTTTCTAACAGAGCTAGAAAAAAAGCTAATAAAAAAATTAAGCAGGCTAAAACATGGCAGTCAGGAATACAAGATATTTTGGGAGAAGCCAAAAATGCGAGAGCTATTCAAGCTTCGTCTACAGATATGTTTAATAATAGATCTCAATTACAGCAATCTGGTGTATTAGGAAATAGAAATATTGCCTTTGGAAAAAGAGGAATGAAATTTATTCTAGAGTATAGAGAATATGTAAAAAATAAAGAGAATGATAAAAACCTATTACCAGTAGGAGCTTTACATGCTAGAAAGCATAATCTCACAGGAATAGAAGGAGTACAAACAACCAAAGGAATACCAGTACTATTAGAACAAGGAGGTAAAACAATATCCCAACTAGCCGAAATAGAAAGAAATGAAATTATATTCAGAAAATCAGTAACTGATAAACTAGAAGAACTATTTAAAGAAGGAACTGACGAAGCTGCTATAGAAGCTGGGAGGTTATTAGTTAGAGAGATATTGTATAATACCAAAGATGAAGGAGAATTTATTAAAACTGTAGAGTGATGATAGATTTTGAGAAAGTAAATTCTTATTTAAAAGGAATTAAGAAATATAGCAAAGGTGGAGTTATTAATCACAATAATAAAGTAACAAAACCACGTAAGAAATACTATGGAAGAGATTTATCCTCAGAAGAAGTTAAAACTCCTTCTGGATGGAATTATGTTGAGGATCTACCAGAAGTAGACAGAATAGGAGTCTATAATAGATATAATCCTTCTGGAAATTGGCTCACAGAACTCTTTATAGATAAAAAGAGAAGTTTAAAACCAAGAATTGGAGATTTGGTAGGAACTCCAGAAGAGGAAGCTTATTGGGCATTATATCTTGGGTTGCCTCAAGACTTAATAAAATCAACCAAAACAAGGCATCCCAAAGGTGAACCAGATAAGTACAAAGATGCTGAATTTGTAGGTACTCCAAGAGAAATGGATTTAAGAATACAGGGTGTTGCAGATACTTTAAATACAGGAATATTATCAAGGATGTCCAAAGAACAGTATGAAGTTTTAAGGAAGAAACAACCTCTATTGCCAGAACAAAGCAAAATGCAAAAGACTTATAGATTTGGAAAAGAAATGCTTGATAATCCAGGTAAAGTAATGCAGGCTTCTGAAACACTAAGTCCTATGAGACAGTATAGTCCTCATGGAGATATGTACAGTGGTTTAGGAGCTTTTGGTGGAGAAGGAGTATTTAGTGATAATGCTGGAGGGTTTGGGATGATGTGGAATGATAAAACTAATACCATACATTCTTGGGATCACTATGATTATTCTGCTCCCCAAAGATGGTGGGCTAATATTCCAAATAGAAGGAAACCCTTAGAAATACGTTCAGAAGTAAAGTTAGATCCAAAGAAAGGATCAGTAATATTAAACGAATTACTTAAACAACAATGAGATTATTAAAGACTATATTAAAAATAATAATTGCAACACTAGGCGGTTATTTAATAAATAGATTAGAGTTTCTACTATATACAATCGGAGAACAAATATACTATAAAATACTATTTCCGGATACCTGTAAATATAAAAGGGATATATGGTTATTATATACTATGATGCTTACATTTAATATAGTCTTTTGTAATACATATATATTTAAAAAGAATAGAAAATTATTATTGTGGATCTATTTACTGTTTGTAGTAATTTTCTATTTATTTATAATTTTAATTTAAAATGAATAATGACTTATGAAAAATAATTGGATAAAAGACGAAAACAATTCAGCTATTGGAATGCCAATAGTACTAGATAACCTCTCCACTAACAGAATAGTATCAATTTTTAAAAATGGAGAAAAGAAAATAACAGTATGCTCTAAAGATGATTTATATACATTTATAGAAACAGAAGGAGATAGTAAAAATTGGAAACAATGTCCTTCTGTTCCTATTGATATTATCAAACAACTTTAATTATGTTGCTTATTATATTTAAAGCTATTACCTTCTAATATATCAACTTCAAGATCATCCATAATGTCTGGAGTACTACAATATGATATTGCAATGTAATTAGAATCATTCAATATATGAGGATCATTTTTAGCATGTTCTTTAAATCTACATGGCAAATCAGTCGTCTTACCAGCATATATTAACTGTATTGGATCAGAATTTTGAAAATAGATATATACACAAGGATAATCTGTATTAAATTCACATTGTGTTGGCAATGAGTACATAGTGAACGAATACACTTTACCAGATTTGCCAACGATTGCTAATTCAGAGTTATTGGTAATAGCCATATTATAAGATATTAAATTAATGATGACAAATATAATGAATAATAGAAATAACAACAATTTAAAATGACTAATGAATTATGATTAAACAAATAGAACATACAGGAAAAATTAAAGTAAGGGAACTCAAAAAAGAAGTTACTCCAGTAATTATATTCGAAGATGAGTTTGGATTAATTTCTGCATTTATTGAGTATGATTCAAAATATATTCTACTCATGAAAACTCCAAACGGAGATTTTGTACACAATATATCTATATCATATCTAGCTCACGAAGTCTTACAATCTTTAGATAGACCTGATAGAAAAAGACATGAGGAATTAAAAAAGCATGAAGATAATCCAGATTGGTTATATTTGCATACTTACAGATGGGGATCTTTAGTAGACCCAGATACAAAGGAAGTTATAATACAATCGTTTCCTATTTTTATTGATCCTGATGTTGCTTATTCTGAATAAATTTATTTGCTTCTAAAATATCAGTTTCAATACTCAAAGCATCTTGCTTTGTTTTAGTTATAAGGATATGAATACTATCAGGATCTGGATATATTTTATCATTGGGATCTGTGCTATGTTGGTTGATTCTAATACTCAATTTATCAGCTTTTCCACAATAAATAAGATCATGCTTAGGAACGTTCCAAACTTCATAAGATCTAGTATAGATATACACACCAGAATTTTCTGGAAATTCGGCATCAAGAGGATAAGTCACAAACTGATAGATATTTCCAGATTTTCCTTTTATCATGAAAGGATCAATAGATATAATAGACATAATAATGAATTTAGAATTAATAACCACAAATATATAAACAAAATATACTAAACAATGCCAGAATTAAGCAAGAAAAATTTCATAGAAATAGAAGTTGGAGATAATGATTATATATGTAGAGTTGCCTACGACGATTGGGAAAAAGCCAATGGTCTAATGGGTGTTGATGATCTAGGAGATAATGAAGGAATGATATTCGTTTATGATCAACCTCAAGAAGAAATCTCCTTTTGGATGAAAGACACACCAATAGATTTAGATATAGTATTCATCTGTCCTTGTTTTAAAGTTATATCAGTACACACTGGGATAGCCAATACTACCGATCCAATAGTAGAAAATAATGTACAATTTGTACTAGAAGTTAAAGCCAACTCTGGGATTAAAGAAGGAGATGAAGTTGAATTTGATGGATTAGAGGAGTATTTAGAGAAGAGATTAGATAGATGTGATTCTATTATAGAAAATAAAGAAGATATAGAAGAAGAAAAAGATAAAATTAAAACTCTTCTAAAAGTATTAGATCCAGATGGAGAAGTACAATTAACTTTAAAAGGTAATGAAAGAATATTCTCTAGAGCTAATACTAAAGTACTGATTAGACAAGCTAAAAAAGCAGATAAGTTAAAGACTGATTCAGCATATAAGAGATTAGGGAAGTCTATATTTAAATACATGAGGATTCAGGATGAAAATGGGGAAGAGTATGTGGAACCGAAGAAATAGGTATGGCAGTTGATTTTGAGAAAATTAATTCTTATAGAGAAAAGATTCAACCTAGGGATAATACTAGAGTGAGTAATAAATTAGAACCTAAGTTGAAGAAAGAAGAAGAAAAGAAACTTCCTGATAATAGAACTTATTTATCACAAGCTCCTAGTAAGGAAATTATAGATGCAAATAATCTTAGTCACACATTAAAACAGATTCAAGATTTCGGAGATAAATTGAAACAGGTTGGATTAGATTTAAGAGATTATGCAGCAGTTGGAACTTCTATGTTAAATCCAGCTGCAGGAATGGTATTGGGTTTAGGTGATGCAGGAATTAGTGCAGCTAAGGGTGATTATGTTAGTGGTGGTGTACAAGCTGGATTGGAGATGTTGCCTTATGGTGTTGGTAGAATGAGTAAGATAAGTAAAAATGCTAGTAAACTGTTATCTAAAAATAAATTTAAAGTTAATTCAGATTTAATTCCAAATGAAAATGGAGTACTCAATTATAAAGGAATTAATAAAGATTTGGAAGAATTTTATAACTACCTGACTGATTCTAAAACAGCAGAAAGACTTAAATTTTTAGATTCTGAACTAGGAACCAACTACAATCAAGTAATCCAAAAATATATAGAGGCAGCTAAGAAAGATCCTCATAAAAAAGTTTTCAGATTTGATGAAACATTAATTCCAGATATGTTAAAAACTGGAACAGTTGGGAGAGGTGGTGCATCTTCTGGTAAATTTCTAACTGACCCACTAAATCCGGACAATTATAAAATGGCAGTACTAAATAATCGACAACCTAGTACAGTTGGTCATGAAATTAAACATATCTTAGATCTTATGGAATGGGCATCAAGACTATCTCCAGAAGACTTAGCTAAAATAAAAACACCAGCTGATGTACGCACTGCTATAAAAAATTCTCCTAGATTAAAGAAATTGCTAGAAGATAATATGGTAGATTATGATACTTTCAAATCGAGATTTAAAGCTAAATATCCTAAAGCAACAGAAGAAGAAATAGCTTATAAATATAATTATTATAGTGATCCATTTGAAGTTAATTCACAAATGCATCCTATTGTTCAAGAGAGGGTAAAAACAGGAAGATCTGGAGTATTTGATTATGGAAATAATAGAGCTGCCTTCGAATGGGATTTAAATAAGGCTATTGCTAATGAAAATAATGATAAAGCATTAGATGTTATCTATAATATGCTTATAAAAGATAAACAGAAATTTATAGATGCACTTAATAAATATGGATATGCTACAGTTCCTGCAACTATTGGAGGAGCTACAATGTTAAATGATAAAAAGAAATAGTATGCTTATACCTTCGGATAAAATGGACGAATATATAAAATGGTACGAATGGCGTAAAGATAAATATAGATTAAAAACAAATGTAAGATTGAGCGAAAAAGACAATAATTGGATCTGTGATGAGATTATATATTTTGATTCTTTTCAAGCAATGAAAGAGTATGTACATGAGAAAGAGTTAAAAGTTGGAACGTATGAATGGGAAGGAAAAATGCTTGATCCTTTTGAACCATGTTTTATATATAATGACAATATAGATGATTATGATGAATAGCCTAGCATTTATAGAGTTGAATTAAATGAATGATGAAAACAAAAAGAGCTATAATGCTAAATATAAAAATGGAAACACTCAATAAATTAAAGTCGGAAATAGAGAGAATATCTAATCTCTTAGAAACAGAGCCTAACGAAAATTCAGTTATAAATGAAAATAATACTTACTCTAAATATATAAAATACTCTATAGAGATCAAAGGTACAAGAACTGCAAATCCAAAGTACTTTAAAACAGAGCAAGAGTCAAACGAATATGCTACTAAAATTGGATTAAAGCAAAATGAATATAGTATTATTGAATGGTTTGGAACTCCTTAGAAGAAAATTAAAATGATTAAAACATGAAAATATAAAGAATGAATCTAACAAATGAACAATATGATTCTATATTAAAAAAATACGGATGTATGCTTCCTGCCCTAGAGCATGATTATGTAGAGAATGTTCCTTATTGTGGAAATAGAATCTATATTATATACAAACTCGATGACGGATATGCTATATATAAATTATATGCACCTAAAGTATATAAATTAGAGGAAATTCTAGGAAATATAACAGAAAATGAAATGGAATATTTAAATGGTTTAGATCATGATAAATGGCATAGGAGATTAATAGCTAGAGAATATAAAACAAATACACCTGTGTTACCTTACGACAAGATTTAGAATATAAATAATGAATAACAACTGGTTTAAAGAAAATTATCATGAATTATATAGAAAGTATCCAGATAAGTATCTTGTAGTAATAAATAATGAAGTTATAAAAGCATTCGATTCTTATGATGAATTACAAGAATATGAAAGATTTGCATCTCCGGGATATTTTGAATATTATTGTTCTAAAAACAATCCAGAAGGGTGTTTAGGAACATTTTATTTCAAATTATTTCTAAATTAAATAGATATGGTCATAACAACAAAATGTAGTAATGATAATAGGTTAATAACAACTGTAGGTATTGTTAATAAGAAAAGTGATTCTGCATATAGAGTTCAGGCTATTTGGGATACAGGCTCTCCTTTTAGTGTATTAGATAAAGATATAATCACAAACTTAGAGCTTCCTTTTATAGCCACAACAACGATTGGAGGACTTAAAGGAGATACACAAGAAGAAGGTAAATATTCCGCATATATATTGTTATCTGCAAATTCTGAATTAATTCCTATCACAGTCACATCATATCCTAAAATCTCAAAGGAAAATATTCAAATGATTATAGGAATGGATATTATTAAATTAGGGATATTTACTATTAAACCTAAAGACAAAAATGTTGTTATGATATGGGAATTTATTCCAGAAGAAAACAACAATTTAAAATGAATATGAATTATGAAAAAATTTATTATTCCTCCTCGCCTTCATTTGAAGATGAAAAAGGACATGAAAAACTTTCAGAGTTCTGCAGAACTCGAAACAGCTCCACAGAAATCTTGTTATGCAAATCTTTCTCAGACTGAAAGCATTCTGGGAAATAATACCGAGTTAAATCAGTCTGTCGCAAATGCTTATATCCCAAATCTTCAGCCATTTCTGAAAGTAAGTCAAGCTGAAATAGAGAGTTATTTGAAAAATGTTGCGAACGGGCATCTAAACTATCTAGAAATGATCTCCACGCCCTTCTGACTTTATCATTATCTTGAAATACAATATCAATTTGATTTAATGCTTTTACATATTCTCTAGTTGGAGGGTCAAATTGTCTATTGGCAATAAGAGTTAAAAACAATCTAAGTTTGGCATCTCTTTTAGTTTTACGATTTTGATAGCTTATTCCTAGAAACCATAAAGCTATAGGAATTATTGCAACAGCAATGATTTGCCCATATGTAAGAAAAAAATTAGATAAAGTCATAATACCGATCTTTAATTAAATGCTTTTGCAAATATACAAAATAGTAGAAATAGCTGTAATATAAATAATAAATAACTTATGAAAGCAATAATAGAAAAACAAATAACTTATGAACCAGATAATGGCTATGATGGAAAAGAAACAGTAGGAACAAAAATCACTACTGTTTACTTTCTAGGAATACCTGTGTTTAGAATATCATTCAGAAGACTCCATTAATGTAATAATAATTTAATATAAATAAATGAACTATGAAAAAATTAGTAATGATAAAATGGTATAATTATAAAGAAACTGTTTGCAGTGTGATGATAGATGAATCTCCGGATTTGCTTATAACAGTGGGTTTCTTACATAAAGAAGATAATAGATGTGTTACAATATCTAATAGTATGATTTGTAATAGAGAAGGTGGATACAGAAGTGAAATTATTCCCAAGTCATATATAATTGATATGCAAGAATTAAACATTGGAAACACTTTTAATAATGAATTATGAATATAGTAACTAAACAAACACCTCTCATTCAAGTAAAATGGGATGGAACATATACACAACATAGAGATGGCATCTCTTTAGATATAAATACTCAATACTTCCAAAAGGAATATCCAACTACTACAGTAGGATTTTTAATAGAAGAAAATGATAAAGTAATAGTTCTAGCATCTAGTATTTATGGAATATGCATACCAAATACTATGGCAAAAAATATCATAGAGATACCTAAAAGCTATGTAATAGAAAGAAAAGAATTAGATCCTAACCTTTAACCAAATGATGACTTATGATTAAACAAATAGAAACTCCAAAAGAAATTCAAGTTACTTGGCGTTACCAGAGTACAGAATATCCAATAGCCGCATTTAAAAATGAAGAAGGGATTATATATGCTATTACTTATGAACATCCCAATTTCTCTGTATTTAGAAAAATAAATGATAAGGAATACATTACATCCAGATTAGGAGGACATTTAGGGGCAACAGAAGAAGAATTAGAGTTGTTTAAATCTCTATTAAATCAACTTCCAGAAGAAAAGAAAAAAGAGGTAAAAGCAGAATACAAATGTCCCTACCTCACAGATAAATATACAATGGAAGATGGTACTATTATTATTCTAAAGAGTGTTTAATATCTTTATTGTTTTGAATGATGTCATTTATAATTTTAACTCGTTCATCATGTGAGGGTTCTTCTAAGATACCTATATACAAAATATTATATATCTTATTATCATACATATAAGTCTTTGAAATGGAATTTAAACTACTACTATCAACTTCTCCACAGAAGACAACATCCATTCCAGTATCTGGTAAATGAAGATATGTAGTCTTAATAATTAGAATATAAACACAATCTCTAATTGGAAGTATATCCTCTGGGTAATAACAAGAAAACTCATAATCTTTCTTAGATTTACCACGAAGAGTGAAGTAAGTTTGACGATCGCCCATAAGATTAGATTTAAAATTATACATAACAAATATAATGAAAATAACAATTTAAAATGAATAAACAGATTGATTTAATAAATATGATTCTTCAACATGAAGGGGGTTATTTAAATGACTCTAATGATTCTGGAGGAAGAACATATAAAGGAATATCAGAAAATAATTTCCCTAACTGGAAAGGTTGGAAGATAATTAATAAGCATGAACCTCTTAAAAGAGGAGAATTTATTAAAGATGAAGATTTAGATGAAGAAATATTCAATTTCTATTTAGTACATTTCTATTATAAATTGAAATTAGATCAAATAAATAATTTATATATATCAGCACATTTATTAGATCATGGAGTAAATGCTGGAATATCTAATGGAGTTAAATGCTTACAAAGAGCATTAAATGATATATTATCTATAGATATTATAGTAGATGGGAAAATTGGACCAGTAACTATTTCTGAAATTAATAATTCTAACCCAAAAACTTTACTATCGAAGTTGATAGAAGAAAGAGAAAACTATTATAAATCATTAGTAGACAAAAATCCAAAATTGAAAAAATTTCTAAATGGATGGCTGAATAGAATTAATGAGACTAATAAATATATTAATAATTTAAAAGAGGAGGATTAATTTATGGCATGTAAAAGCAGTAAAAAATCTATGGGTTCTTCAAAAGGAAAATCCAAAGGTAAGAAATAGAGTAGAAAATGAACATTTAATCCAAATATAAGATTTTATTAAATCATTTGGTTATAAACCAAAAAAATCCTATATTTGCGAATAATTTAAAGGTTAAATATTAATATTATAACAAATGAAAGTAAGTGAGAATTTAATAAAGAAACTACAGGAAGGTGGACAAATACCTACAGAACCAGCTCCTGAACCAGCTCCTGCTACTCCACAAGGAGATCAAGGTGGAAATCCACTAGAACAAGCAGTTCAGATGGGGGTTCAAGCACTCCAATCTGGAGATGGACAATTGGCTCTACAAGCATGGGCAATGTTTATAGATGCAATGCAACAGCAACAAGGTGGTGGACAAGGACCAGCTCCAGCTGAGCCAGTTATGGGATATAAATCTGGAGGAAAGTTAGTAGTTAAAAGAAGACTTAAGTAAGGTCATATAAAGAGTATTAGATTTAAGTTTTCTAATACTCTTTTTTATTTTAAAGAAATGATAATATGAAATATGGAGTGATTTATAAAATAACTAATCCAAATGGAAGAATTTATATAGGACAATCCATTAATTTTACTAGAAGAATAAAACATTATAAGGAAATGGAACATTCTAGTAGAAATAATCAACCTATAATATCAAATTCAATTAGAAAATACGGATTTGAAGCTCATAATATAACTATTATAGCAGATAATATTCCAGAATTTAATTTAGATGATGAAGAAATTTATTGGATTAAATTTTATAAATCTAATATATATGAATTTCCTGATAATAATGGAATGAATTGCACTCCTGGTGGAGGTAGAATGGTTTGGAGTGAAGAGTCTTTAGCAAAAAGATCTAATATAGTTTATTGTTACACTCTAAAGGGAGAGTTTTTGTGTAGTTATAAATCAACTAGCTATGCAGGAAAGATTTTAAAGATTTCTCCCTCACATATATCTGCATGTTGTAGAGATATTTTACAACGATGTGGTAATTATATGTTTAGATATACATATAAGGAACACATAGCTCCATATGTAGATTCTAGAGTTGCAAACAAAGCAAAAATATCTAAACCTGTTAAACAAATACTAAATGGAGAAATTATTCAAATTTGGGAAAGTGCAAAGGAAGCTGAAAGATCTGGAAATTTTAGTTCTTCAGGAATTAGAGACGCATGTGTTGGTAGAAGTAGCACACATAAAGGATATAAATGGGAATATTTATACCCCGGAGGATTTAGATATATCTACTCAGAAGAATTCTAATACAGGACTAAAGAAAGCTATTATACAGATAGATAAGAAAACTGGAAATATAATAGCTGAATATTCTTGCAAATCTGAAGCTGCAAAAGTTTTAAATTTGAAACCTCATATAATTCAAAGAATATTATTAGGAACTAGAACTTCTAATGACCTATCGTATACATTTAAATATAAGTAATGTCACAAGTAATAAAACTTCAAAGTGGAGGAAAAGTAACTCCTAAAAACTTACAAGAATATAATAATCAAAAAGCCAAACTAGAAGAGGAGAGAAGAAAAAAAGAACTAGAGGCTGAATCAAATTCTATCACTATAAATGGAAAGAAATATACTAGATCAGAAGCAAAAGAGAAATTAGGAACATGGAGAGGTGGACAGAGTGCTATTGATTTAAGACAGTCTTATGGAAGAAGAGGTAAGAATGTGGATTCTGATTATAAGAAGTTCTTGGATATGATTGATAGAGGAGATATTCAATCTGTTGATTTTAACTCTGATGGAGGATTTGATGTTAAGTATACTACACAAGCTGGAGAAACCTTTAATCCAAGTGATAAATATAGTAGTGATTATTTAACTAACGCCATTAGAAGCAATTTATTAAATCTATCTACACCTAATATAGATGTAGGAACTCCTACTAAAATCAATTTAGATTATAATCCTCAAAATATGTTATTAAATACTATTTGGGGAGGAAAATTAAGACAAGATACATATAATAACATGACTGAGAGAGAAAGAACCAATGATGTTATTAAAACTCTTAGAGCTAACAGAAATAAATTTGCTGAATATTTTACTGACAATTCTGCATTTAACTTGTCTGGTGAATTACCATTTAAATCTTTAGAGGAATATGATCAATTTATTAATGATTTAGAATCATTAGATGACGATTTATATAAAAAAGATGCTTCTGGTAATTATGAATTAGATACAAATGGCAATAAAATATTCGATAAAAATAAATCTACTTGGAGTTTTGCTGAACAATTAAGAAACAGAAATTTCGGTGGGTTTTGGGCAGATTATATTTTTGGAGCGCAAAATTCTCAAACTCAAGATAACAGAATACCTCCAATTCAAACTAAAGAACAGCAAGAAGAGGTTCTTAGATCCGAATTGGGCCTGCCAAAAGAAGTTCCATTGTCTTTAACTTTAGGAAATAATATATACATTCCTAGTAAAGAAGGATTAAGAGATGCTAATACTGGAGAATTATATACAGGATATTTATGGACTGATCCCTATGGAAGACAAGATTCTTACTATAAACAAGGATATTATAATAAAGGTATCTATGTTGGAGGATATAATGAAGCTAAGGCACTGTCAGACAGAGATTCTAACTTTAGATCTGTATTCTTAAATGCAATAAATGAGGCTAATGAAGCCTATGAAAAAAATCCTTTAGAAATATATAACCCAGGATACACTGGAACTGATAAATTTCATTTTATAAATAGAATATATCCAGGCACTATTCCTGAAAACTTTAAAGGGAGAACCGAAGATATTACTGCATACATAGATGATCCAAAATTGAGATCTCAAATGTCTATATTTAATATATATGATGAATCTGATGAAAGTAGACCTGGGGGACTATATAGAGCAGCTAAACATACTTTTAAGTTAGATAACGAAGGTAATTTAGTTAAGGGTGTATTAAGTTATGATGATAGAGGGTTTCAAGTATTTACAGATGACAAAGGAAATAGAACAATAATTAAATCTGGACCCTCAAAACAATCTTATTATGTAGATCCTAAACAAATTCAGAGATTTATAAATACTTGGAATAGGAAAAATAATAACATACAGAATGCTAATGATGTGTATGTACAACAAAACAAGGAGAAAGAGCAAGATGGAGTTCCAGAAATATATAGAAGATATAGATTGCCTTATATCCCACAGAAAAAGCTAAGTGGAGGTATACTTAAGTTACAAGAAGGAGGAAATATATATCAAGGTTCTTCTGTAGCTAGTAAATCCTCAGCATCCATGAAAGATGTTACAGAAGGTGATTGGAGTAATTTGTCTGCAGCAGACAAAGCTGATCTTGTAGCTTTAGGATTAGATATAGCTGGTTTGGTATCTACTGCTGCTGTTGGGGTAGGAAATGCCGTAGGAGCTGCATCAGGTTTAGGTTCTTCTTTAGCTACTATATATGCTAATGCTGAAAGGGGAGATATGTCTGTTGGAGAGCAAGTAGGAGCAGGAGCATTAAATTTAGCTATGGATGCAGCTACATTAGTTCCTGGACTAGGAACATGGGCTAAAGGAGCAAAAACAGTTAGAACTATAAAACGTCTTGCTCCAGTACTAAGAACTGCATTCATAGGATTAGGATTAGGTCAAGCTGCTAATGCTGTATTAAAAGCTACTTCAGATCAGGAAATGACTATTGATGATTGGAGACAATTAGCATCTGGTTTAACTGCTTTAACTTCTGCAGGTAGACAGGCATATGCTAAAAATAAATATACCCAAAAAACTTTAGGAAAATCTAAACCATTAACTGTATCTTCTGATAAAAATAACTATAATGTTACATTATCAGAATCCGAAATAGGGAAGTTTAATGGGTTAGATAATAATGCCAAAATACAATTTTTAAGAGATAAAATTAAAACAAATAATCCTAATATAACTTCGGAAGAACTTAATTCTATTAATCTAAATAGAAAAGAACTTTTATCTCCTAAAACTTGGTTAGGAACTAAAGCTAAACTAGATAAATCTACTATTACTAGAGAATTAAAACCAGAAGTATTAGAAAATTTATCTAAAAATAAATATAATTGGTATGAGAAGGGTTTAATAGAAGAAAGATCCTTTTTAAAACCTCAAGAAACAACAGCTCTGAATGAAAAATATATAAAACTTTCTCCTAATACTTATGGCACAGTAGAAACATCTACTAATGCAATAGGCAGGTCTAAGCTAGGAAAAGGAAATGTAATAGAAGCATTACCAGAATCTAGACAGTTAAATGTCGCAACCTTACCTGATGGAGTTGGAGAACTTCAATATAAGTCTGTTAAAGATGTTGCCCCAGTTAAACAAGGGAAGAGTGAATCTCCTTATTTTTCAGAAGCTGAAAGTCTTGGTAGATATCAAACAATGGCAGAAGCTAATAAACAGAAAGCCAAAAAAGCTGCTAAAACTATCAACAATATATCTGAAGCAGATAGAAAAAAGGAGATTAGAGCTAGAGCTATAAAAAAAGGTAAGCAGGAAGCAGAAAAAAGAAAAGCTGAAAAAGCTGAGATAGAAAGAAAAAATGTGGAAGAGACTGCAAGATTGGGGGCTAAATTACAAAGGGAAAGAGCTAGACAAAGAGAATATCAGGATATAGTAAATTATAATAAGCAACAAAGAGAGGCAGCTCAAAAAGCTGTTCGAGAAGAAACTCTTAAAAAAGAAGAAAGAAAAACCAGACAAGCTTCAAAAAAAGAAGATAAAGGTACTAAGAAAACTTCAAAGGATTTAGGAGAAAGAATTGCTAGAAAAGGTTTTGGAGGTGTTCTTAGATTAGCATATGGAGGACCTATTTCTCCTTATATAACTAGAGATAATCCATTTGGACAAAACTATATTAATACTATAGTTGATAATAGCTTTGAAAATGATATGTCTGCTAAAGAATATAATCGAGCTTACGATATTAAGAAAAATATGGCTAAATTATCTTCTTTTTCTTTACCCACAACTTCCAATTATTCATTAGGAAAGGATGCACGACCTGTTTCATTTAACTTATCTCCAGAATCAAGTGTTACTCTTCCAATTACAGGAGAACAATATATAGATGATGTACTAGCAGAACAAGGAAAAGTACAAAAAGCTCAAATACTTAGTGGGAAGGATTCTTCATTAAATGGATTTACCAAACCTAGAACAACTTATTCTAAACCAGTTAATAGTTTAAATCAGTTTAGTACTGGAATATTGAATCCAAAGAAATCTAATTTCTCAATGCCATTAAGTACATTATCTTCCATAGCCTCATTAGTATCTAAAAATAACACTAATAATAAAATTTTTAATTTACTTAAAAAGAAATTAAAACCTGTTGTATTAGATACTCCTCAGGATATAAATTATAATATTCAAGGAAATGAAGGAGTGAGAAATTCTTACTATAGACAAGCCTCTAATTTAAGCCAACTATCAAAACTTAATCAAACCTCTGATGCAGACAGACAATTAGGATATAATTTTAATGTGGCTAAAGCTGCCGCAGAAGCTAGGTTACAGGGAGATTTAGCTAATGAACAAGCATTAGCACAATCTAGGGAAAAAGCATTCCAAGTCAATGCTTCTAATTTAGCTAGAAGAGAACAAGTAGCAGGACAAAATAGGGCATCTATAACAGATATGATAAATAAAAAAGCATACTTAGAGGCCCAAAAGGAGGCACAAAACGCTCAAAACAAGGATATATTTTTACATGATATAACTGAACAGCTTAAACAAAGAGCAGGAGAAAAACAACAATTTGGCCTTCAAGATAAACTATTAACTAAACAAGGTAAAGATTTTAATGCCATAGCCTCAGAAAATGCTGATGAGTTTAGAATTCAAAAAGCTATAGATAAATTAATGGCAGAAGGGAAAACAGACACTCCAGAATATGATAATTTAAAAAATCAATTAGTTGCTATTCAGCAAAGTAGATTGATTAGAAACTTAGAGTATCAAAAAATCCAAAATCAAGGAATGTTAAGAAGAGTATGGTAATATGAGATTTAAAATACCAAAATTACAACAAGGGGGTGAAATATCAGCACCATGGGTGGGATACACCCCCTTTTTTCAACCTCAACAAACAGAAAGCACATCTGCCACTGCTAATGCAAGTGCCAAAAGTGGAGATACTAAAATAGATGCTACTCAGAAACAGATTCAGGATGCTATAGGACAGTTAGCTGGTAAAGGACTGACTAACGAAGTAAACTATTTTGCACAACAAGTGGGGGATTTATTTGCGGATTCCCAAATGATGGGACAACCAATGAGTCTCAGACAGTATACTAATATAGTGTCTAAATTAAATGAGATACAAAATAATAAACAGATGTTCGATGATGCTAAAAAGATAGCATTAGATAAAGGTACATTATCAGAAGCAGCTATTACATTTGATGGCAATTTATATGCTCAGGATATGACAGGAAATATGATTGTTGTAAATCCTTTACAATATGCTGAGAATAAGGATAAATATCATTTATTAACTAATAATGATTTACTTACATTAAGAAATAATAGCAATGCATTTATATTTGATAAAACCTTATCACAAACAGTAGCTGGAAGTCTAAGTATAAATGATATAAATAAAGAAATAGATACAGCAATAAAAATGATTCAGAAAGAAGATTCTTCATCTGATTTATATATAAATAAAGCTAGGGCTAACGAATTTAACTCTCAATTGCAACAGCTAATAAATACCAAATTAGGTACAGCACCTGATGATAATTTATATAAATTAACCACTGAGGTATCTACCCAAAGAGGACATTTAAATACGGCATTATTGAGAATATGGAATAAACTTCCACAACATGCTAAAAATACATTAATAGCACAATCAGCAATAAATGAAGATGGAGACCCAAGACAAAATGCATTAAATTCTTTAGCTGATTTATTAACTTATGGTACATATCATAGTGAGAAACAGTCTATTAAAGATGAAGGAACTCTTGATAAATCAGGTAAAAAATCATCCTCTTCTGGAGGTTTAACAGAGTTAGGTCCATTTGAAATTTATGCTGGAGCCGCTAAAACTAAAGATTATTCAGTTAGACTTGGAACTAAATATTCACTACAAACTAGAGCGAATATATCTCCATTAGTTGGTGCTGATAAAAAGCTATTAAATAATAATTATATGTCGGATATAATTACACAAGGAGGTTTAGGTGCTTTAGTAGATCCAAATGGAGCATCTTTAGGAACTGGAGAAGTATTATCCGATGCGGATTTAAACAAAGTATTGTATTCTAATGATCAAGTAGCTACTGCATGGTTACCATACACTATTAATGCTAATGGATCTAAAGTAGTAGATTTAAATGCTTTAAATAGATTAGAAGATGCAGATCGAGAAATTAAAGCATTAAATAATCCTTCTGAAAATAAAAAGAAAGAAATTTATGATAAATATAACGTTGGACATTTAATAGTTAAAGATACTCCAACTGCGCAACAATTAAATTACATGACTCAGTTTATGATAATTCCTTCCTATGTACCAGAATCAGTAGTAGATAAAACTTCTGCTATAAGCTTTTTGGAGGAATTACCTAGAGAAACTAGAAAGGATGTACAAGAGTTATATAATAGAGTTAGAGCAAGTGGTTCTAATAAAGATACCAGAACTTCTTCATTTGTTCCTGATACAAGTTGGATCTTCCCAGATGAGGATATATATAAAACATCTTTATTTCTACCTATGAGTGATGATATAATTATGAGATCTATAGTTGGAGGAAATTCTCCAGTAATTTCCAAAGACAGATTAGAATATGAGAATATGGCTAATAATCAAAATGAACTTGACAATCCAATACAGCTAGATTTATCTGACAGATTTGGACTAAATAAAATGTAACAATATATGACAGAAAAGAGAGATTGGTTTGGTTTATACTACCAAAATCAAAATGCAAATTATACGGACTTTCTACAGAATGGGATAGCACCCAATGATGTAGTATTAAATGATAAGAATACATACAAAAAGAATGATAAAATCATTCAAGCATTTACAGATAATGAAGGTAAGTTTAATGAAGAAGCATTTGATAACTTCTATAACCAAGCCTTATCTTCTTACAATACATTTGCCCAAGGTAATTTTAAAGACACGAAATTGCCAGAGCTAGAATATGATATTATGTCTGCTATACGTCGTCCCCAAGATAAAGTCCAGAAAATAGATTTTAATATAAATAAAAAAAGAAATCCATTTATTGAAACTGAGGGGATTACTACGGTATTAGGTACTTCAGAATCTAAATTATCCCCATATGAAATAGCTCAATCTAATTTAATATGGGATACTAGAACAAACTCATGGATGAATAAAACTCCAGAGGACTTAGGTTTTTGGGGGACTATTAATGAAACTCCTATTGTTTTTGCTAGATATGAAGAAGATATTGAAGAGGTGGACCCTAATACAGGTAGGAAAGTAAGACATTTCAAAGGAGAAATGAAATTAGACGAAAATGGATCTCCTTATTATGAAACTTTAGGAAACAGGGCTGCACATAATAAAGAATTTTTATCTCCATTTAATGTTTTAACCAAAGAAGGAAGTACAATTAATAAATTTGACTTTCTTGATAATGACGGAAAAGAAAAAAGTATAGGGGGAACTATTGCTCAAACAGTAGCTACTATTGCTCCAATGCTCATTCCTTATGTAGGAGAAGTATATACATATGGATTAATAACTAAAAATGCAGCACAATTAGGTATTACCCTATACAAAATGTTAGATGGGGTATTCAATCCAGAAAAAAAGGATTATGAATATGGATTATTAAATACTATTGAAGGTAAGTTATCATCTTTTAGTCCAGGAGTTTCTGAATATTCTAAAGAGAATATGGTTACATTTGAGAATTTTGGGAATTTGGTATCAGATGTGGCCTCACAATTGTTCCAACAAAGATTATTAGCACAAATTCCATATAAACTGGGATTTGGAAGTCCTGAAAAAGCTGCATTAAAGAAAACTAGAGAATTATTTGGAGATGAAATAGCTGATGAAATATTATCTACAGGTAAATTATCAGATAATGCTACATTACAGGCTTTAATGGGATCTGTCCCAGATATAGCTAAAGTGGCTAGAACTGCAGCTACAAGAAACAATTTAATGGGTAAATGGTTATCTAGTTTTTATATGTCTGGTATATCCACTATGGATGTATTTAATGACGGACTAGATGCAGGATATGATAGAGATGCAGCAGCTTTTACTGCGGCATTAGCTATGGCAGCTACTACCTGGATGATTGGTTCTACAGAAATAGGACAAAAGGCTCTGAAAGGTTTAGGATTTGATGAGGAAAGAATAGTATATAAAAGTGCTGGAAAAAAACTTATTGATGAATTAAAAGATCAAGTTACTGAGTTTGTACATTCACCTATTAAAGATCAAGCTAAATTTAATTTATTATTAAGAAAAGCAGGAAATATATATAAAGGAGCTGCAGATGTAATAGCTAGAGGAGGAATTGTAGGAAATGCCTTAGCAGAGGGTATTGAAGAAATGTCAGAAGAAGCTATTATGGATACATCTAAAGCATTTACTGATGCTCTTACTGGTGTATTTGGTATACAGAAAGAAGGACATTTTGATTTTCTTGAATCCAATCCATTAGAAAGATACTTAATGGCTGGGGCAGGTGGTGCTGTTGGCGGAGCTATATTTAAAGTTGCTAATAGATCATCTGAAATAAATAATAAACTTCCTAAAGATACTAAAGAACATATCTTCTATTTACTTAGAAATGGAAGAAAGGCAGAACTTAAACAAGCTCTAGAAGAAGCAAGGAAAAAAGGAGTTGCTCCCAAAGAACTATCTATATATGATCCTGAATTTATTGATGGAGAATTACAATATAAACCATCCCAAGGGCAAGGAGATTCTTTGAATGATGCAGTAATAGATTTAGCTAACACTCTTATTGACCAATGGGATGCTATAATTAACCAAGAGGCATTAAATCTTGATGAGGACGCTATATTAAATAGATTATCTTTACAAGATAAGAGAATAAAAAATCTACTAGAATTTGAAGGAGTATATCAAATAGCTAAAGATTATAATAATCTTGGAACTCAAATAGTAGAGTTAGTAAAACAAAATAATGAATTAAAAGAACAAATCTCTCCTGGAAAAGGGAAAGAGGGAATAAATGTTGAAGGCGCAGAAGCTCAAATAAGACAGAATGAAGCTAAACTACTAGAACTTAGAAAACAAAAAGATGAATTATTAGATGGTGCAAAAACAGAAGAATATATAAGTAAATCTCTGTTTTATCTTAGTCCATTTAAAAATCCTGTTTTATCTGCTGATATAAATACTTATTCCAAAAATGTATTAGGAAAAGATTATAATACTTTATCCCAATCTGAACAAGAGGATGTAAGGGATAAATATAATAAATATAAAGAGAGTTTTGATAAAAAATTCCATGAAGGATATATCCTATTTCAAGAAATGACTAAGAAATATGGTAAAGAGCTAATGTCTATAGCAGAACAAATCCCTTTATTAGATGGAATTAAACAATACTTATCTCAGGCTGGAGAAAATGCTTTATTAGACCTAAATGAAGAAGCCTTAAATCAATTCAATATTGATAAACAATTAAATGCTGAAAAAGGCCTACCAATGAGTAGAGGATTAGAGTATATTATCAATCACGATAATTTAACTTTTGCAGATCCTAATACTCAAAATATAATAAACGCTTTCTTTAAAAATCTATCAATAAAAGCTGGAGAGTCTAATATTCCAATAGGAATAGATACTGCATCTCTTACTTCTACAAAAAGAAAATTCTCAGACTTTAATAATGATTTTATAGACGATATTGTTATGAATACAATATCTAAAAATGAGGATGGAAGTTTATCTCCTTTTGGTAAATTGATAGAGGATATACAAACAGAAGTTAAGGAAAATGCAAATAATCCAAAGTCAGATATAAACTCTTCTGATATTGTTAATGAGAGAGCACTAGAATATGTAGATTCTAATGTAAAAAGTAATGAATTTAAACAGTTATTAATTAATATTATAAATTCTGGGTATAATGATGATCCTAATCAGTATTTAAAAAATATCCAAACTGGAATAAGAAATATTGTATATGCTTATAATCATGAACTTGTCCCACAATTAAAATTAGCTAGTGCTAAATTATTATTAGCTAATAGTAAAGCTAATGGAATAGAACTTACTAAAGATTTATATCAACAGTTATTAACATATATAAAACCAGATAGTGAGTTTGAATTAAATAAAGAAGCATTAGATGCATCTTTTGCTAATTTAATTGATGAGAGTTTAGCAGGAGTAGTAAAAATAGAAGATTTTACTCCAGAAAGATTTGCTGAACTAAATATGCCAGATGCTTTTGATTATTCATCCAAAGTATTAGCACAATCTGGTATTAATGATATACAAGAACTAATAGATACTGTAAATAAATTACAAAGTGCTAAATCATGGTTTGATGTAGCTAGAATACTTAATGATTCTAAACTTTCAGAACAAGGTAAGTTATTATTAACTAATACTTTAAGTGACACAAATAAAAAGAATACTCATACTACCTTTAAGGAGTTAAACGTATTATCAGATTATTTATTAGAGGAATCTCAACTAAAGAGTAATCCAGTTTTAGAACTTTTAAAGAAGGTAAATATAGATGTATTAGGAAGTAATGATCCTATTAATATATTTGATTTATTAGAAAATGAAAATGCGAAGCTTAAATCAGTAGCTAGACTATCTGAATTTGTTATCCAAGGTAAAATAGATGCTGATAGATTAACTGGGGCAATTCAAACTATAGATCTATTAAAATCTATTATATCTTCATCTATTAGATCTACAGATATAAATAAATCTGGATATGGATATAATACTACAATAAATCAATTCAGGCAGAAGAATGGAATTAATGAAATTCTTCCTGAGCTAGATCCAACAATAGCAACTAAAACTCTCTGGGAGTTAAATAGGATAAGTAATCAATTAAATTTCTTTAAGAAATTATCTGAAATGAATGTAGGTAATAAACTTAGAGAACATAAACTTACCGCTATTAAAACCAGACAGGCATTAATTAAAAATTTCTTGGATAGAACCTTCACTAGTAAACGTCCAGAGGTATTTGAAGGAACTAAGGAAATAATTGATTCTTATGATACAGAAGAATTATTTAAGTCTGAATTATCCGATGATAACTTTATAGCTTTAGAAGAATTAGTAACTAAAGTAGAGGATAAGATATATGATAATATTAATTCTCTTGCTTCAACTAATAAATTTACTAAACAGCAAATAATAGAAGATTTATTTAAGGGTTATGACTTTTCAGAATTAGTTAAAGGGGAATATAATAATCCAGAGGCTTTAAATGAAAACATTAGAGAATTAAAACCTTCAGAATTATTTACCTATTATCATGTTCTTAGTACTATTAAATCTTCAGATTATAGTAAGGCTTTAAAAGAAGTTGTGGATGAAGAAATGTCCCAACAGTCTGGTAAACTATTAATACCTATATTTTCTCAAGAGTTTGCATCTAGAATCAATACCGCAATGGCTATTGATCCTGAATTTATGAATAATATTACGATAATAAATAGTGAAAGATTAAATTCAATAAGATCACAAAGATCTAAACAAATATATAATAATTATATAGATTCTTATAAGAATCTTGTATTTAATAATGGAGCACCTGGTGTTGGAAAAACAAATGGAGTAGGTAAGCTTACTTATAGAATTATTAACAAAATGCTAGGTGATCAACATGTTGTATTAGTTGGCCCAAAACCACAACAGGCTATTAATTTAACTAATGCTATACTAGGAACCACATTTGACAGTAGATTAGATATAAATTCTGTTAATTCAGAAACCAGTAAAGGAAATAATTTAGTTCAAACTAAGGATCAACTATTAGCTACTATATATAAAGATCCATCTATATTAGTTTCTGCAAACTCTGACTTTGAGAATAATAAAGAGAAAGGTGATTATATAGAGTTCTTTGATTTAAAAAATGAGAATTTCCAAACATGTAGACTAAAACCTAAATATTTAGATAAATCAAACTTTAATAATGATGTATTTAAAGATCAAAAGATTATATATATTGATGAGATAACTCACTTTTCTAAGTTTGAATTAGAGGCTTTAACTACATGGGCTAATAATAACAATAAAATCCTTCTTACATTTGGAGATTTGCTGCAATCTGGATATAGTAGAGATAATGCTTATATGGGAATAGATGTGGATGCTTTAAAAATATCTACACCTACATTATCTACTTCTTTAAGAGTATCTAATATACATAAAAAAGATAATTTAAATCTTTTAAGATCTCTAGTAAGTCAAGTTTATAGTAAGGATATAAAGGACCGTAAACAAAGATTTGCATTAGTAAGACAAGCTCTAAAAGATTCTCCTGCTCTAAAATACTATGAAGATAGTAAAATATTAAACGGAGAAAAAATAACTGAGTCTACTTCTATTGAAGAATTAGAAAAATTAGTTAATGCTTCCAAAGGAGATGTAGGATATATTTATGACAATCCATCATCTGATACATATGGACTTATATCAAACTTTAACAAAAATCATGAGAAGAAAATTAGGATGTTTAAATTAGGTGAAGTACAAGGACTTGAAGCTCCATACTTTATTACGGACCTACATTTTAATTTTACTAAAGATACATCTTTAGAGAAAAATATAAAGGATTTATATACAGCAATAACTAGATCAGAAGAGGGTACTATTATAATAAATAATGGATTAACTAATACTTTGTCAAATGGCTCTGAGAAGGTTGATTATACTCAACAATCTGTATTAAATAATGAATCAGCAAGAAGTTTTTCAGAGTTAAGATTAAAATCTTTAAATTCACTATTACAAAACTATCAATCAACAGAACCCAAGATAGAGTCTAAATCTAAGACTACTACATCTGATATTAAACCTTCAAATATTACATTTGAAAAGATAATGGATGATGTATTTAATCCAGATGAAACAGAATCTATCAAATCTACCGAGAAAATATATAGTGAGGATAGCAAAGTAAGAGATTATCCAGAAGATAGTTTTATAGCCTATTCTTATGATGGGAGAGTTAAAGAATTTCCTATTAAAGATAAAGATGGTAATATTATATCATATAGTATTAAATCTGATATAACAAGCTCAGGACTATATAACTCAGATCATACAGGATTTTTTAATGGACAATATTCTAAATTAAGTCCTGCTAAATTTAAAAAGGTGGATAAGGCTATACAGAGTATGAAGAGCATATTATATAGTTTTCAATCTAAGCAACGAAGAGATGAAGAATTTGATAAAATAGAATCAGAAGTTAATGGAACATTTAGGGATGTAACAGAAAATACAGGTACTTTAGATATAAAGAATGGAAAATTCCAACTTAAAGCAATTAAATTCTTTAATGATGGGGAAATACATTCAGATGGAAGTAATAGATCTCAAAGATTAAGAGTAGTTTATACTATCCCAATTTTAAATTCTAGTACTTCTCAAGAGAATATAGAATTATCTGTATACAGTTTACCTAATGGACTAGAATCCAAATTTGAAGGAAGAAAGTGGTTTGAATCATATAAACCTTTTTATGCCAATGTAATGAATCAGGTTGAATCTGATTATACTAAATTGTATACCGAAAAATATATTCCTTTAGCTGATAATTTTGAATTAGAAAAAATAACTAATTTAGTTATTTATAAGAAAGATCCTGAAGGAAGAAAACATTATAATTTCGAAGATAGAGGAACACAATTTAAAGGTTTATACTTTTCTAATCCTTATGTAGTTGTTGACTATACTACTAATAAAGCCAAAAGAAATGCAGATTTACAGAACGCAAGTGATAAAATTGCAGAGGCACAAAGAAGTTATTTAGAAATTAGAGATAAATATATCGCTACTGAGAATTTAAATGAGAAGAAAGCTCTTGGGAGGGAGATGAATAATAAACTCAATAAATTAATATTCGAAAGTCAACGAAATAATTTAAAAGGTAAGGCTATTGTATTTGCTACATATGCAGAGAAGATATATGACACAGAGGGTAATCTAGTTCCAGAAAGTGAATATGGGGATTACTATGTAAGACAAGCATCTGGAGAGTTTGATAATAATCCAGATTTAAGGGATAAAATGAGAATGATTGTCCTTAGCCCTAATCCGTTAACATTTAGAGAGTTTTATAATAACTATGATAAATATATAAAGTCTTATTCACAATCTAATGGGAATAAACTAGGTAATAAGTTCTATAAATCTTATTTCGGAGACTATACAGGATTTGATATAATTTTATCTATTTTAAATTATAAAAACTGGTTAGAATCTAATGATAGGACAAATTCTAAACATTACAAGATTGCTGAGAGGTTATATAATGGTTTAGTATCATTAGCTAACGCATCTACTCCACAATTAACTAATATTAAAACTAAAGATGCAACAGATTTCCATATTATGAGAATTATGGAAAGGTTACATCAGGAGTTTGATTCACAACTATTAGATCAATATAAATCTAATGCTGAAAAAATTAATGGTAATGATGTTCTTAGATATTTTAGGGAGATAATAAATACTAAAATAAAACAAGAGCAAGGAGAATATACATCTGGAGTTGTAGAAAATAAAGAAAATCTTTCATTCTTTATATCCTTTGATAAAGATATATCCTCAGAGAACATATTTAATTTTATGGAATCTGCATTAGTAGGTAGAGTTGGAGATAAAATAGTTCCTAACTATAACCCCATATTTAAAGATGGAATCTATCCTTTCCCTGTAATGGAATATGATAAGGATCAAAAAGGTCATACGGGGGATAAAAACTTTATCAGGGCTATGAACCTAGAAGGGTCATATTATATAGATAGAGATCTACAAACTCCTCAATTTGCATTTGTTGCATCTAGAGATTTAGCTAATCCTGAGGAATTTGGATATAAAAAACTTGAAATTCCAAGACCTCAAGCTTCTCAAGTATCTAAAACAGAAGTGATTTCTGAACCTACTAATTTATCGAATACTCCAAATGAGTTAGAATTGCGTGTAGAGAAAATAGAGAAATTGACATCTTCTGCAGTATCAGAAATAAATAAAATATCTAATGAGGAAATAAAAGATATATTATCTCCAACCTTAAATGAAATTTCTGTAAATGCAAAGTCTATACCAAGTGCAGAAATAGAAACATATTTCAAAAATTCTATTCAAAACAAAATTTCAGAAATTAATTCTGGCTTACAAACTAAGTCTATTCCATACGATTCTACTACTGATATTTCTTACATTAAATATGTAGATGGAAAAATATCTATATACACGAAACCTAAGGTAAATGAAAATATAGATGAAAATACTAGGAAATTAGATGAAAATAGAGTATATTTACAAAATAATTTCGGAGGGATGTTTAATCATCCAGATATTACAGTAATGGATTTAAATACATTAACTGACAATTTTAAGTTAATAGAAGTAAATTCAGATGGACAAATGGATGTTATCAAGAATTTTATTCAAACAGGTAAATACTCTCCTGAATTATTTAATCTATTAAGCAATGAGAATATAAAATCAGCCTTAGTAGATATTAATAAAATAAGAAGTAAATATAATATTTGTTAATATGGCATGTGATTTTTTTAATGAGTCTACAAGATCTCACACTTTTTTAGTAAATCTTTCACCTTGGGATAGCTTATTCCAAGGTGAAAGCATTTCTACAGATAGCTTTAAAAATATAAAAGAAACCTTACAGAAGGATTTTGTAATACAATCAGATCAGAATCTTGTTGAGGCTATTAAGGAGTATTTAAATACTCAAGCAATGTTTAATGGGATGGATTATACCAGATTTAAGGAATCACTAGATAGAAATATATTAAATATTTCTACTACACCTTCTGTAGATCCAAAAGCATCTATTAAATCTGATGCTAATAATAATCCAGCATTAACTAATGAAGAGTATCAAATTACAGTTTCTCCAAATGAGGATGTAGAAGATTTTAATTTATCAAAAGAAATAGCTACTCAGGAATTAGTATCAGAAATTATTTCTGGAAGAAAAGATGTTGATTATTCAAGTGATATTAAATCTACTCTTGATTTAAGTAATAAATTCCAAACTAATTCAGCTTTATATAACAGGTTTGTTAATGGATTTAATAAGGATTTATTTAAAGTATCTTTTATAGACTTTGACAATGGTAAAATTGCAAATACTGTAAAAGATATGAATTTAAATATCGCTCAGTATAAACAAGATTTGTTAAATAATATAACAGATTTTCTACAATTACCAAGAACAAGCCTATATGATGAAAGTGGGAACTTTAATTTAGAAGAATATAATGATATTATTAGTAAATTAAATACTTACTATGATGCTAATAACCCAACTTCAAGATTAAATTCTATTAATGATAGAGCTTTCACTAAATTATCTCCTAATGATAAATTGTTTATAGATGCATATAATTCCTCTATAGCATTAGAGAATTTTGATAATCTAGTAAATGTTTTAACTAATGGATTAGTATACATTGATCCTAGGAAATTTGGAATAATGACTTCTAATTTAAATGAAGTTAAGTATCTTCCATTTAAGAAAAATATAATTAGACAATCTTTCTCTACAACTAACTTTGAGACAAGTATAGAAAGAGAAACTGCAGCTGTAACTAAGGCTGTTATACAGAATATAAAGAAATTAGATCTAAACGGAAATTGGGATGGATTTAGTTATCTAACTGTAAATGATTTTAATACAGCAACTTCAAAGTTCAATGATTCAACTTTAAAGAATAAGTATCCGGAGCTTAAAGATGCTCATATTAATCCAACTCAAACATATATAAAGTTTTTTAATAGATTTTTTAGTAGCAAAGGGGCATTGGAGGCATTTAAACATAATGATAGCTTCGATAATTCCACTAAAAATGCATTATATTCTATATATAAAAGTATCATGGATCAAAGTGAAGGTGCGCCTTCATTACACAATATAATAACTAAAAATCAGGTTGGGATAGATTTTAATTATTTTATGGATCTAATGTCCTATATAAATAAACAAGGTCCATCAGAGTATATATCTTATAAATTTAATCCTGATACTAGACAATATGAAATTGATACTTTCTCTAATATCACATATGAATCAACATTAAAGAATTATGAAATAAATTCAGCTAATGATATTAATAACTTAGTTAATAATGATTTATATAATATAATTAAAGATGAAAGTGATGGGTTTGGAGTTAAATATAATGATGATAACACTATTACTTTAAAATTAAATAATAGATCTATTACATTATCTCCTAATATGAGAGTATCTAAAATAGATCCATTCACTTTAAAAGATTATAATAAAACACTAATAGAAAGTCTAGTTATTCCAAATGTAGATCAGTCTAGTAGAATATTAAATGGAGAAACTTTAGATCAAGATATAATGGATGGATTTAAATTATTTGAATTACTCCAATTTACTACTGGATTTCCTTTTAAAAATTCTTCTGGGCAATTATATTCTAGAATGTCAAATGAATATAAAAATGATGATAATTTAAAAGCTGATTTATTATCTTTCCTATATACTACATTAGATACTCTAAGAGTATTAGATAATTTACATCAAGAAGAGGTAAACAATAAATCTAAATTAACTCCTACTGAATATTTAAAAATAGCTAGAAAGGATAGAAGATTTTCTAGTTTGTCAGAAGAGGCATTTAATAGAAGTTTTGCTAATCCTACTGTAAATCCGAAAATACTTATAAGTAGAAATACTTCTGGATCAGGTAGAAGTGCTATATTTAAGAGTATAGTATCTTCATTGAGTATTATAAATGGAGACACTAATCCTAGTACTTATAAAAACTCAGATGGGGATAATGTTCCTTCTGTAGGATTAATGAATTTATTAAAAACTATTCCAGATTATATTCAGATAGTTAAAAAATATCAGGAAAAGGCATTAAAGCATAATACTGAGTTTAAAAATATATATTCTAATAATATATTCTTCAATTCTCCAGAATTGATAAAAGGAGTAAGATTGAAAACAGAGTTTGTTACTCCAAATGGAACTGTTATTCAGAAGAATAAATTTAATGTAGCAGAATATACTACATCATCAGTAATACTTGATTTCTACAAAAACCTATTAGATGGAAATGATATAAACTTCTTACCTACTGTATATGCAGATAAAGCAAATCAATCTTTAATTACTATATCTAAGGATCTAAAAATTAATGATAAAAGCTTAAAAGCGGTTACTGCAAGTGAGATTGAGCAAGAGAACAGAATAAGAAATAAAGAGTATTATACTAATGTATTAAATAACTTATTTAATACATACTCCAAAATAGGTGAAAAATTAGGAATTAAAATAGATTCTAGAATAGTAGATAGTACATCTGAAGCTGGTAAAGCTAGAGCAATTAAAAAGAATATGGATACTATTAATAATATGCTCTCTACTAGATTTAAAGATGTTCAAGCTGCTGCAACTGAATTAATATCAGAAGATAGAGCTTTTGAATGGGTTGAAGAAACCCATTATTCTAAAGTAGATGGAGAGATGAGAATGAATCCATTTATAGAATACATGAGTAATGTATATAAAGTATCTACTACTTCTGATGAAGGATATAATAAATTCATGAAAAGATCTAAGGATAATTTTCTTCAAGATATTATGGATAAAAATATAAAAATAGATGCAGAAGTATTTAAATTTCTATATAATGATACTGATGCGCTACCTTGGATTGGTAAAGATGGGTACATGGATATTGTTAGAGATGGAAAAATGAATCCTATATTTGAAAAATTCTTCTTCTTAGATGGATTTCTTTCTAATCAATTTATGCAAATTACTGCAGGAGAGCCGTACGCACATCCCTCTAAATTAAAGAAAGTTAAATTTAAAGGAAATGAGGATACTTATTATATGAATGACCATGCAGCTAGGCTTATAGCTCAATATAAACGTATGGTTATGATGCAAGGTACGATACATAATTACTACCAAGCCTCACTAGAAGGTACTGGATCTCAAATTAAATGTGCTGTAGTAAAAGATATAGAAGCTCCTGTATTTAATCCATCAGGAGAAACCGACAATGTTAAACCTTTAGATGGTTCTATGGAGGTAACAGGTTGGCAAAATGAATTAGAAAATAATTCAATGTTTTCTAGTACTGCAGGACAGAATAGGAAAAACTTTGGATATGATATTAATCCAATTCATGGATCTGCTACATTATATAAGTGCGCATCTTTCGCTATTGATAATAATGTAATGAGGCACTCTCCAGAGAAGATTAAATTATTACAGAAAATGACAGACAGAAAATGGTCAGTTCCTGTATTAGATTTAATGAAAGATTTTAATGGAAATTCTAGAACATTAAATGAGGTAGTTGGGGAAGATGTATATTATTATAATGCCAATGATGGAGAATATAAACAAATATTAGATATAGTATCACTAGGTAATAATACATATTCTATAGTAGAAGTTGCTGTAAATGAGGATGGAACTCAAAAAACAGGAAGTTCTCCAATCGTCAATCCTCCAATATTAATAGATACTAACTTTAAATTATGGAAGGCTTTAGGAGCGCAAAGAAGTATGTCATTAAATACAGAAAATCCTGTGAATTCATACCTAGAACCTAGTGAAACTTCTGTAAAAGCTGTAGCTAAATTTATAAATAAAACTGGTGTATATAAAACCAAACAAGATTTAGCTTCTATAAGACAAATTCCAGGTAATGAAACAGCTACAATAGAATCTAATATATACGATGTTTCTGAGGATAGATTGCCAGATGATAGATCTAATTTTATATCTCCTACCGGAGATTTAAAAGTAATCTTAGATCAAAATCATGTGTATCAGCCAATGAAACATAGTGATATACACTACATAATTAATGGTTCTGCTATTAAAGTTGGAGCAAGAAATACTAATCCTTCTACTAGTAGATACGATGATTCAGAATTAAATTATTTTACCGTAGGATCTCAATACTTTGGTATTCAAATGAATGCAGATCATCATGCAGATAACTCTGAAGTAACTGAATCTACACAGATTATATCTACATTAGCAGCTAATGGACACACTCAGCAATTAGCTAATAGGGCATATAATGCTTTAGGAAGTATTGTTGATTTAACCCTAAAAGAATATCTGGAAGCCCAAAAAGATACTAAAGCAATACAGCAATATGGTGAAATTAGATTAGGAAATAAAACTAAATTATATAAGGCTTTAACTAAATCTTTACTTAGAGCATTATCTACTGGTTCAGATTCAGATGCTTTATTAAATGGCTATTTAAATGAAATATCTCAAGAGTTTGAGAATAACTTAAATAAGGAATTTAATACTGCAGATTTCAATTTTAAAACTCCATTTAGTGCTGGAAGTATTCATAATCAATTCATTACAATGATGACATCTAAAATGAATATGGACAGTATTAAAAGAACATTTTCTGGTATGGGTGCTGTAATGAAGCCATCTTATGGATCAATGAAATTTTACCATTTTGATGGAACTGAGGGATTTGTAGATATAAATGGTAATCCTGTAACTTTAAATGGAACATACTCTGAATTTGATTTAGAGAGAATAGCTAATAAAGCTGGATATAGAGGAGATGAAGGATACACAGCAGTTGATGCATTTAAAGATAATGCAAGTGCGTTAAATCCTACTATAAAACCTTCTCAACTTAGGTTTGGAGATACTGTATTTGATCCAACTATTGGTGAGGATATTGAAATAAATACATATGATTTATATAGAAAATATAAAAATTGGGAAGGGGATATTACTTTAACAAAAGATAGAAGAAAAGAACTATTGCCTTTGAATATTACATTTGAAATAAATGGAATAGATGCTGTATATAGTATTTATGATCATCCTCTTGTAGAAGAGATGTTCAATTTACAAAATTCAAAAGCTGATAGTGACATTTTATTGCAACAACAATATGCTATAAATAAAATGTTAGGATTATTAGACTCTGGGTATTATCAATTAAACTCTAAAATGCCTAATTACCAAGAAATTCTAACACAAAATCCTGATATTATATATAAAGTAGCGGATGGTGCTAGAGTAGAGAGAGCCGAATTTAAAAATTATACTCCAGAAGAGTTAATGGTAAAAGTAAGTAATTTAAAGATTGATCCTGCAGAAGTAGTGCTATCTAAAATTTATCAAACTAAATTCTTTTTAAGACCTGGAGACTCCATTTCAGATATATTAAATAGTAATGGAAGATTCTTCACTGAAAAACTTACTAAGAATTATAATGCTGCTAAAGCAGAAATACAAGGAGATTCTAATATAGATGCTATATTATTAAATCCCTCTGGAGCCAATACTAAGGTTATCATAAATGATTCTGTAGATAAGTCTAATTATATAAAAGACTTAGTTCCTATTGATATTATTAAGGATAACATTGATGGAGAAATTTGGAGAATGGATGAAGCTGGAAGAAAATTATATAAAATAGATGGAATACAATTCTACAAAGATCCTAAAGCACAGGTTCCACAAGAAATTATAGTTATTGATCCTAACAATATGACTAGACTATTAGACGTATCCAAAGATCAAAACTATGATGGAATATATTATAATTTCAATGAATATAATATAGACACTTTACTCGCTTTCTTTGGAACTTATGATACTAAATTACTTGAATCATTTGGTGATTTAGAAGGAGTTCAAGACAAAACTGAGCATATAAAGAATATATATAATAGAGCCATTAGAGATCATATAAATTATCAATCTACTAAGATATTTAGATCTTTTAAAGAAGCTCTAAATGTTACAGCTAATCGTATTCCAGCTCAGGCATTTCAATCTATCATGACAATGAAAGTTGTAGGATTCTCAGATGCAGAAAGTAATGAGGCATATGTATCTCACTATCAAATATGGTTGCAGGGAAGTGACTATTGACCTAGTTTTAAGTTTAGCTAGGTGACAAATTAATATTGTAGTCACTATAATAAATCTTGTGAATTGACGGGAAACTCCTTAGAGTTTAACCTACTAAATTAAAGTAGAAATACATTTAATGGCGATAAGTAACTATTATCGATATAGTAAAAAAGGTTAAAATTGGACAATCCGCAGCTAAGCGTCCTAGATAAATATTCTGATATATGACTTGTTAGTTGACAAAATTTCATATATTTTTGTATTTATAAGGATGAAAGTTCATCGACTATCCCATGAGGGAGTAGGAACTTTTATCTAATGTTTAATAATAAATATTAGATAACATGGCAAGAAAAATAACAAAAAAACTTAGTAAAGAACAAAAAAGTCTTTTAATTGGACTTTTATTAGGAGATGGAACAATCTCAAGTAATTATGTTTTCAAATTATCTCATTCAGAAACTCAGAGAGAATTTTTAGAATGGAAGGTAAAACTTTTAAATAAATTTGGAATTAAAAACAATGGAATAAAAGAATACATTTCCACGTGTGGATACAACACTGGTAAAAATGTCTTATATTCACAAATGTCCTTAAATCCAACAATAAAAGCTTTAAGAAGAACAGTATATGTTCCTAAGAAAACAATTACTAGAAGATTATTAAATTGGCTAAATCCATTAGGATTAGCAATTTGGTATATGGATGATGGATGTATAAATGTAAATACATCTAAGCAAAGAAGTTCAATTCAACATACGATTAAAATTGCGACTTGTGTTGATGAAGAAACTGTTAATATTATTATTCAATATTTTTTAGAAGTTTGGAATATTAAATTTAGACCTTTTAAGGAGGGGAAAGGAACATTTTCCATAGCTTCAAGTTCTGAAAAAGACTGTGAAAATTTCATTAATATAGTTAAACCATATATTGAACAAGTTCCATCTTTATTATATAAAATTAGAGATAACTTTACTAAAGAAGAATTTATTGCACAGCAAAAAGCTGTTTCCGAAGCGCAAGACATTACTAAAAATATTTAGTAATGATGATATAGTCAGTCTTTATATGAAAGTATAAAGGTTAAACGGATATAGATAAGGCGTATATCACTTCTCCTATTATAAATGATTCTGGAGTTTATGCACCTTGGAGTAAATTATTTAAATATAACTCTAGAAAAGTGGAAAACCCAGATGGAAGTAGTAGAATTATTGATTACTTTGAATTAAGTAAACAATTACCATATCCTAATTTCAATGAAGAAACTAATAAACATCATTTCTCTAATCAATTTGATGAATCTCAGCAAACATTGGATGTTACAGATGTACTATTAAATAATACTGATGCTTTCGAAGCAACAGTTAAGATTCTAAATGCAATAGATGAAATGAATGGTGAAAATGTAGTTCTTACATATGATCCTAGTTTGGATTCTTTGAAAGGGAATATGATTGAAAGAATACAAAAGAATATTATTCAACATAATACTCAACCTTCTTCTGATACTGAACTACTGCAAGGTTCTAAGAACTTTATCTTTAATACTATATATACTATTACTAATAGTTTAAAAAACCATGTTGCTGCATATTCTCCTATTGCTATGACAGATCCTCAAAATGCTGCAGCCAATTCTAAGGAGGGAGAAAAAATTAAAAGAGTGACTACATTTACTCCTACTACTAAATACAACTTATTCTATGCTAACATGGCAGGAAAGGAAGGCATTGGTATTAGTGCAGTAGGCCAAAAAGTATTCTTAGCTGCAACTCAGTATTTTAATCAAGAAGCTCAAAGACTATCTAATTTACCTAATCTAACTGTAGAAGATCTAAAAAGCAGTAATATCTGGTTCTCCAATGCATTTGATATTTATAGAAGAATGAAAGGCAATGAAGGACAAGAAACTACTAAATTAGTTAGAATTTTTGCTAATACATTAGCTAATCTTAATCTTGATAATGCTCCTAATGTAAGGAATATATTAGATCAAGCTATTGAAGAAAATAGAGCAGCTTTAATTCAGGGAGGAGATCTTAAGCCAGAGGATATTGATATGATCTCTAGTAGATATTATCAAACTGATAAATCTCTAGTTATTTCTGCAGTTATTTCTGCTGCAACGGATAATGCTAAAGAGTTAATTCTAGATAAAATTAATGCTAACCCAGATTTAATGGGAACATATATTTATCTAATTATTAATGGCTTAGAGTTCTCTGATATTGCAGACCTTATGACAAGTGACGCTGTATCTGCTATAAAAAATGCTGTTAATGTAAATAGAATGTATGATGAAAGAGAGAGCCTAGATTCTGTATTAAATAAATTAGAAAAAGGTTTATCTCCTAATGGATTCTATGATAAAGATTGGGAATTTAGTATTAGAAAATATTTACTAGGACTTAAATCCAAAGGAATAATTCCAGAAGTAACTCAATCTAATGGGAAATCTGCAAAATCTGTTAAAGCTATTCTTAACGGATTAGATATTACTACTTTAAATAAGATAGTAGAAGATTTAAATAGTGATAAAGTAGTATTTACTAGACTATATGCTACAGAAGAAGAGAATTTTGCATATCAGGAGAGTATGGAAAACAGAAGTGAGAACTCTTTATATAAAGAATCTAATACTGTTATTAGAGGATTATTAAGATATATAGGAAAGCTAAAAGATTTAAAGTCTCTTCAAAATAAATTAAATTCTGATAAAACAAATTTTGAATCCTTTAAAAATGCATTTACTGGAGCTAAAGAAATAGCTTCTTTAGGAAGAATATTGGGTATTAATGGAGGTGCTAAAACTAAATTGTACGATAGATATTCCTTCTCTAAAGTGTTTAATGATTTACTTTCAGATTCTCTAGCAACAGCTACTGATAAATTAGAGGTATTTAAAGTATCAAATCCTTCTGCGGTTGATATATATAATAGATTTTTAAGTGATGCTAATGATGGAAATACTAATTTTCTAGATTTTAACTTTAATCTTGATAGATTCTATAATGATCCTAATTATAATAAAGCTGTAACAGATTTCTATGGTATAAATAAGCATATTATCAATGTATTTGACTTAGTTAATAAACTTCCACATTATAATGCTTTCTTAAAAGCATTCTTAGTAAATGAGGATAATTTAAAATTAGCTACTGTTAAATATAATCTTCTAATGGATATAACATCTAAATTGGAGTCAATAATAATGAAGAAAGCTAATGGAACTGTAGGAAAATTAACAGATTCTCAATTTGGTATAATTAGAGATTATATAGATGAATTGATTATCCGTAAATTCTTAAACCATGAGAATATAGGTATTAAAGTTAAAGCTGGAGATAAATTCTTCCAAGATGGACAATTAATTGAAGCATCTACTGATATGATATATAATCTATCTGATGATGATGGATTAGCATCCTTTAAATACTATATGGAAAACACAGTTATTCCAATGCTTAAAAATGGATATACTATATCATCTAATGGATTAAGAGTAAGTACCCCAATTCTTTCAAGAAATGAATTTTTGAATAAATTAATTGTCACTGATAAGAAATCCTCACTAGATGGATCTCCTTATCAGCATTATAGATCTGCTGTTAATATGTTAAATACTACAGATAGTATAGAATTTGATAAACAAATTACTGCTTTTGGAGCGATAGAAAATATTACATTTAATGGGATCAAATTATCCAATTTATTCTTAATATATGATTTAATTGTAAATAAAGGCAGAAAAGGACAGGGAAGTTTATTAAAAATCCTTCAAGGATCTGTATATAATAAATATAGCTTAGCTAGTAGATATTTCCAATACATAGGAGAAGTTGATTATAACACGTCTATCCCAGATGTACGATATGATGAGGAAGGAGACAAAATTACTTTAGAAGATGTAAACATGGATGATATACAAATGAGACTAGCTCCTATTAGAGGTTCTGTTGAGGAATCTATTGTTGGGAATAAGTATGTAAAGAAATATGATAAAGAAACAACTACATATCAATTACAGGAAGTAGTAGATGGCCAAGATGAAAGCGGAAATTATAGTTCTCAGTATGTAGATATTATCTTAGATAAGAATCCAAATTATTATTTGTTTAATTCTAATTTAAATAGTAAATTTGCAGAGTCTACTAATAAAAGTAAAACCATTGTAAATTTAGTAGATAATGTAATGAATTTAATTAAAACAAATAAAGCTAAATTAATATATCGTTGTGAATAGATGAAATGTACATTAGTTATTAAATATAAAGTAGGAGGGCAGGAGTTTGAAATTCCTGTCCCTACTAACTTTAACGAGGATCAGAATTTAAATCCTAGTATGATATTGGAAGCTTTTTCCAATTTAAATACTAAAGATTTATTAGATATTAAAGCACAATTATCAGAGATAAATCCATTAAATATTAGTATAGAATATTCCAATGGAGAACCTCTATTAGGTAACTTTGATTTAGGAACTATTTCTGATCAAATAGATTATATTCAAAATATAGAACTTAAAGAGGATTTTGAAAATCTAAGAAATAAATTAGCTACTCTTGGAATTAGTAATAATCAAGTACAGATACTATTGTTAGAAGGAGAAAATATAAATTTAAATATAGATGGAACTACTGGTGTTAGGGGTACTTTATTAAATAATAATTTTATTATTGTTAATACAAAGAATGGATTAGATGAAAAAGCACTTCAAGATTTATATCATGAAATGTTACATTTATATTTTAATCATATCCCCAAGACTAATGAGAACTTCTCTAGAGTTAATGAAATAGCTTTTAATATATTTAATTCAGCTAAACAAAATAAGGAAAATCCTGTTATTAAAGAATTTGTAAATAAAGTATCTGACAGTAGAGGATATTTAAATTTAACAGAATTTATATCTTATATGTTAGCTGATACTAAATATAGAGAGGCTTTAAACTTTAATTTAACTGAAGGAACTGGAAAAGAATTTGTTACTAGATTATTTAATATAGATTCCAATATCGGAGCTATTGCTAATTCTGTTAATCTAAATAATATAACAACTGAGAAAGTATGGGATGGAAAAGAGCCAGTATATTTTTCTAACGGAGAAAAATCAGGTGATTTAAATGACCCAGAAGATGTATATTGGAATAATAATAAGAAAAGATTTGAGATCGTGCCATTTGTTGGTAAATATGATTCCGAATATATAGACCAAATTATTCCCAAAGAAATTTCTTCTGATTATAATGCAGTATCTGATTTTATATGGAGAAATTATATTGAAACATCTAGTGATGTAAATGCTTCAGTATCTAAACTCAAATATGATTTAAACTACTCAGAACCAGTAACGATTGAATCCCCATTACAATTATACAGTTTATCAGTTGGAGATTTAATACTTATCCCTAGTATATCAAAATCTAAAGGAGAAGTATTATTCGGACAATTTGATAATAAATACTTCTCATCTAAACAATATCTTCCTATTAGATCTATTTGGAAAAATGATAAAGGAGAAACATTAATTACTGTATTGAAACAATATGGAGCTAACGGAGTAAGTCCTCTTACTATATCTTATACAGATCTAGTAAATCTATCATCAGAAAAAGGATTAGTTCCCACATTTAGAAAGTTTTATGGTAAATTAGATAGGCAGAAAATTGATACAGATGTAATTAAAACAATAAAAGATCAATTTGATTCTGCATTAAATTCTGGAGATTATGATAATCAACCTTTACTTAGAGAATTAGGAATAGCTACTAGAACTGGTAAAGAATTCACATATTATACTACTGGAAAAGGAGGATTTAGATTAAAAACTACAGAAGGAAGTAATGATTTAATTAATCAGGAACTTAGAAGAGGAGATATTGTTAAAGTATCTACTCCAATTAAGAAAGGTGATAAATGGGAAAGATTTGAATATTTTGCTCCAGTATTAAGAACATATGGAACTGTAGTAGAAGTTGCTTTAAAAAATGCTGATGGGAATTATTTTAGTAAATTGTATAAATTTAAAGATATTCAAGAAGCTATATTCAGTAAAGCAAATCATCCTGAATTAGTAGAAATACATAATATTTTTACAGATGATTATGATTCTTATGTACAAGATACTAAGAATAAATCATTATACCAAAGTGTATGGTTTACATTACCAGGGCTTAAAGAGGATTCCCAGAAAGTTCAACAATTAAATGGGGATTTTGTTGGGGCTTTAGATACTCAAGGAGTTATTAATTTTAGAAGATCTAAAGTTAAACAATTAAATCTAGGTGATTCAATTTCTGTTCAATGGCCTACTACCCATAAAGATGGAAGACCTGTTATCAGTAAACATATCATAGTGGGAATGGATGGAGATAATATATATTTCTTAAATAAAAATAAAGCTAATGAAGGAGAAGTAGCTACTTCTAGAGTTAGTATGGTAGATTTAAAAACAATTAATCCTACTGTATCTATAGAATCAGGAATAAATAAATATATTCCATCATTAGTAGCTCTACACTATAATAATAAATATGATATTGGATTAGTAGATAATTTAGATTCTCAAAAACAAAGTATTAATAATGCTTTTGAATTAAGAGAAGGTAAATGGATATTTAATGGGGATTCTAGTTCTGTTACATCTTTAAATGAATTATATGATATTATAAATACTGACGATTCAAATATTGAAGAAGAAGCTTCTAAATTACAGAGAGGGGATATTATTAAATATGAAGAAAATGGAAGGCAATATGTAGGTGTTGTATCTAAAGCCGATATAGTTAATAATATTATCGAAGTTCCAGGTTATTATAGAACAGATGGATCTATGGACACATTTAGAAAGAATATATCTCTAGATCAAATAATATATATAGGTTTCGCCATTAAACCTAATTACGAATTAGGGATAATAGGACATAGTGATATATCCGATTATAATAACAAAAGAGTATCTAGATTATATGATATGAACCATTCAACATATGCTTTATCATATGAAGATGCTTTAAAGAAATCTAATATATTTAATAAATCTACAAATTGGACTCAAGTTACTGAGGTTAAATATATAGTTCCTAAGGATTCAGATTTAAATTTTAAAGAAAGATTTAAAGATTCTAAGGAAAAAGGAGTAGAAAATGGAAGGGCTGTGATAATTACAGATTCTATTAATAATTTGATTAAATCTGGAGATTATATAGACTTAACAGAAGAATATATAAAACAAAATAATATAAATTCTAAGGATGGGAAATTGTATGGATTAAGAAAAACTATCTACTCTAATGATACACAATATGAAATTCAATTGCCTAACGCAACTGGATTCAATTATGTATCTAAAGTATCTCAAATAAATCCTAACAAAATAGCAGACATCCTAAAGGTTCAAGATGTTGTTAAATTACAATATGAATCTAATGGAAAAAATAAAACTACTAAATATTTAAGAGTATTATCCAAATCTGATAAAGGAATAAAACTAGAAGCAGAGATCTTAGGATTAGATGGGAAATCATATTCTAATAAATGGAATATAAATTTTAAAGATCTTGCATCTGGAAAATATAAAATAGTAGAGCTTTATTATCCATCTAGTCAATCAAGAGGAAAGGACATAAATAATATACTAAATAATGTAGAATTTACTCCTAAAGATCCTAAATACTTCGTTCAAACCTTAGATAGGTTTAATAAAAGAAAAATCTTAAATAGAATTATTTCAAATATAAATTCTACATATAATGATATAATCACTACAATAGATGATGCAACTATTAAAGACTGGATTGATAATAAGAATCCTGAAGTTACTCCTTATATAGCGAATAAGCTTCGTCAATCTGGGGCATTTATTTTGGGTAATAAAGTCTATGTTAATATGGATAAAGCTTCATTATCCTCTCCTATACATGAGCTTATGCATATTATAATGGGAGTTATGAAACAAACCACTCCAGATAGATATAATCTATTAATAGACAAAGCTGCTGAATTACCAGGATTTACTGAAAAGTATAGAAAAGTAATGCAGAATAGAGTTTTATCAGATGCAAAAGAAGAAGCATTTGTAGATGCTGTAGCTAAATCTTTACAAGGAGTATTTAGTTCTAAAGATTTTGATATTAATAATCTATTACAATCTAGTGATTTTTTCAGTGACTATTTAAATATCTTATCAAATGGATTAGAATTAAATATTTCAGAGGTTGGAAACAAGAGTGCTGAAGTATTAAGTAGAGAATTATCTTCTATGCCGATTGAAAAATTAGTAATGGAATTTAATAGTTTATTAGTACAATCTGCAAATCCTAAGTATTCATTATTTAATGCAGATGCTTTAAATAGAGCATTTAAGCATAGAACAGTGAATAATATAAAATCATCATTACTAAAATCTGGTAATTTAATTGAAAATTGTTAACGTATGGCATGTAAATATGTATTGAGTATTAATGGTAAGAAAGTTACAGAAGTTAATACCGAAAGGGAATTAGAAAAGTATATAAAGGATCACTATGATGTTTTAGCTAGTTATAATCAATTCAATGATATTGTATTTGATGAAACTAATACTGCCCAATCTAATATGAAATCTAAGATATTATCATTAAATACTGTGGGGAATACCTCCACAGTATTTAATGAATATACTCAAGAATATGAAGTAACTGCACCTAAGAAATTAGCTATTACTAAAGCTATTTCTAATTGGAGAACTCCAGAAGGAAGTAGAGTTGTACCAGAATTTATAGAATCTGAATATATTAAGAATGAGGTAGAACATTTAACAAAGACAAATGGACTTAGTGAAGAAGAAGCTACTGATATAGTAAAAGAAAATATAAAAAACTTTGAACATATAGCAAAAATTGGAGATAAAGTACACAAAGTTGCAGAAATGTTCTTTTCGGATAATGTAAATACAGATGATATTTATAATGTAGTAAACCTCCCAAGAGAAACTTTAGATAATTTAATTAGATCCTTTAGTTCTTTAAAGGATGTTATATCTGGAGGTAAACATTATGAATTTATTCCAGAAGTATCATTAGAAACATCTGATGAAAATTCTGATCCTCTTATTGGTAGAATTGACTTACTTACAATAGATGATTTTGGTCATGTAGATATTTATGATTTTAAAGTATCTACCAAACCTATATCTGAATGGAGTTCAGCTAAAAAAATAAATGTTGACTATCAGTTAGCAGCATATAGGGCTTTATTAGCTAATAAAGGCATTCCTGTATCTACTATGGGATTAAATATTATACCTATTGTAATAAATAATCCAGACTATGAAAACGAATCCTTCGATTCCTTTGAACTAGGTAATACAGAAAACAGAATTATCACTAACTTTGAAGGTTTAAAATATCCTAGAGGTACATACACAAAAGTTGTTAATGAACATATATCATCGAGTGTTCCTAGAGTAAATATAGATTCGGATTTTACATACAATGTAAATAATCTATCAGAAATAGCGTTTGGAAAAATATCTTCAATTACGGCAGAAGAATTCAAAAGAAGATATGTGAAGAAAGAAGGAAATAAATGGTATTTTAAGGATTACATACATGGAAAAGAAAATAAAGAATTTCCTAACATTATATCATACTCAGAATCTGAATTGATGGATAATATTAAATCATATTTAGCAGAAAAGGAAGAATATGATCAAGAGGGATATTTTATAAATGTTTGGAAACAGTTCTCTCAATTAAAAAGAACAGGTAAAGAACTTGGAAGTAGAGATCCTTTTTCCTTTAAAGATAGTAACGTTCACGCATATTTAACAACAGTATTTTCTTCATTTATAGATAATGATTCTTATGTACTGTTAGAGGATTTTCCAGAGCTGATTCAATTAGGAATTTACCCATTTTTAGATACTGGAACAAATATTATTAATTTTGTTACAATGTCTAATGTAGATAATAAACATAATTTAAATCTACAATATAAATATAATAGTATTCTTGCGAATGTTGCATCATCATCAGCAACCAAAAATCTCAAAGATGTAATGACTGCTACGGCTGGTAATGCCAAATTATTACAAACATTATTAGCAATTAATGCTTTATCAGACCAATTATCTAACTATCAAATAGGTAATATTCAAGTAGTAAATCATAAATTAGGACAAGCTGAATATGCAGATTTAAACCAACTAAGAAATAATTTCAAATATTTAACTAATAGATTAGATATTGAAAATAATTTTGAAAACGGAAATTTACAATTTGCAGATCCGTTGGAAGCTATTAAAGTATCTCTATTAGGAATACTAAATAGAGATAGAACAGAAAAAACCAAATCGGCAAGTACTCAAATATATGATTTATATTCTGGTAATTTAAATAACATGACTGGAGAGCATAAAATTAAAATGCTGCGTCAATTACAAGAAATACTTAAATCAGCATACCCTAAAGTAAACTTTAATAAGGCTGATTACTCCAACGAATATAAAGTGGTATATGATAAATTATCCCAACTAATATTACATTATAATAATATATACTTTAATCTTGACCATGATATTCATGATATAGGATTAAATCTAATAGATTTAAAAGAAACTTTACTAATCAATGGGTATTTACTAGACAACCCTGAATTAGTAAAAAATCCAATAATGAAGTCTATTGTAGATACTA
>OLPO01000223.1_pt1 | contig 49228 bp, 40 predicted proteins | sample 1672831 | NCBI WGS metagenome assembly OLPO01 (sample SAMEA3136728, study PRJEB25190) | human gut metagenome | reverse complement strand
AAACGACTGCATTCTAACCGAAAGGTAGGAATGCAGTCGTTTTTGTGATATAATTTACTGTCAATGAAAAACCACATCAACAATGTGCATTATACACCGTATCAATTAAAATTATAACCGGAAATTGAAAAAAATAGAAATTTCTGACCCGGTATATACATTTAACGAGGTTTTTCATCATATTGATCTAAATAAACACCTTGCTGTTAAGGAAAGCAGGATATGTCGCATATCTACATAGACGGAACAAAGATAACTGCCAATGCAAATAAGGGTAACGACCGATTATTGCCCGGATACAATATTCAGCAATGTAAGCAAAAAAATCACCGAGACTCATTTTTTCGTGAATCTCGGTGTTTTAATATGCTGTTTCTTTACAGCACCTTTTGTGGAGCGGATGATGGGAATCGAACCCACACGATCAGCTTGGAAGGCTGAAGTTCTACCACTAAACTACATCCGCTTATCTCTGCAACAAATAGTATTATATCATTACAGATAATATTTGTCAAGAGTTAATTTCAGATTATAAAAATTTTAAGAATATTTTAACTGTTTTATATTAAACTCTAAGTTTAACGATACTCCAACATATATAACGAAAAATGATTTTAAAAAGCAAAGGCCCTCGAATTTTTATCGAGAGCCTTTTATCTTTTTTATAAATCGAATTCAAAGTACGGATTATGGTACAGTGAAAATGTTATAATATGGTAAAGACAACCCTAAATTGCCAAAGTGAAGTTCGGATTTTTGAGGAAAAAACGAGAAATACCACGGGTTCACCTTGACAAAAGAGTATGGTAAAGACAAAATCCAATTTGGATAGATTAAAAAGGTGGTGTAAATAAATATTATTTAAAATCCATTTTGGAAAGATTTATTAAATTATATCATAATTAATTGTAAATATCAAATGTACTAAATTTATAAAAATAAATGTATTTATAAGCTTATTTATAAAAATTTTTCTTAGAAAATATATATTAGGTATTGACAAACAAAATTGTGAGCGCTATACTGTAATTAGAGTTGTGAAATATCATAACTCTAATAACAAAATCTAATACTATTAAAATAATAAATGGAGGTAAATATGAAAATCTTATTGCGATTTTATTTGCAAAACAATAAGCTGCCGATTGATTATCGACGAATTATGCTTTCGTTTTTTAAACGGTCACTGTCAGATATTGCCGAGGGAAAATATTATGAAAAATATTATTTTACACCGGAACGCAGAAATTTTACTTTTGCGGTGAATCTGCCTATGCCGAAGTTTTCTAAAACGGAAATTCAACTCGGGAAAAATCAACTAAACATTACTTTTTCAACAGCTGACTATAATACGGGATGTATTTTTATGTCTGCTTTTATAAAGCAAAAGGACAAGCCGATTCCCGCTCCGCTCGGCAACGAAATGAAACTTGTCAGTGTTAATCTTATGCCGGAAAAAAATGTTACTTCATCATCCGCTGTTGTGAAAATGCTTAGCCCTTTGTGTATCAGATTACATAAAGCCGAGAATAATTCGGATAAGTATATTTCGGTTGCTAATCCGGATTTTACGGAGATTGCAAAACAGGTAATTAAAGAGCAGCTTGTTGAAAGCGGTTTTGACGAGAAGTTAATTTCAAACTTTGAAATTAAACCGTTAAACGCAAAAAAAACAGTGGTTTATCACTACAAAAACTACATTGAATGCAGTTTAGGCAGTTTTAGTATTAATGCCGATAAATCGGTTATTAATTATCTGCTGAAAAGCGGTATAGGTTCACGAAAATCCGCAGGATTTGGCTTTGCCGAGCTTTTATCGGAGGGAGGTGAACCGAATTAATGAAAACAAAGATTGATTACTTTGATTATGACACTTTGCTGCAGCCTACCGATTGGAGGTTTGCAGCAGCCGTTGTCGGTTTATGTAAATATTTTGATTACTTTGGAATTGTTTACAAAGTCCTCTATGATGTTGAAGAAAAGCCCGATAATTATATCCACGGCTTTGACGGTATTATTTACAAAAGTGAAGATATAACAGAAGAAAAATATCTTGAGTTTGCAGAGAACTATTTTGAAAAATATATGACTCACATAAATATTTTAAACATTCTCGAAAGTCAAGAATTCAGTGAAGAACAAATTAAATTGGTAAACGACCTTGTTAAGAGTAAAACAGTTCTTAAAGGGCTATTTGACAAAATAAAATTTGATGGAACAAATAAAGATATTTTTATTTCAACCATTGAAGAAAACAGGGCGGAAATTATAAAGAATATCTTTAAAAACGGCAATAACCTTTATAAGAATTACTGCAATGAACGACTTATTTTTACCGAAGATAACAGCACTTGCAGACTTAGAGGCTACAATGTTGACAAAGACAGAAAAACAAGTAATCTCGGCTTTTGTTTTTCAAAGGAAAGTTTTGAGAGCAATGATATTTTAGAATTTGATTTTATACCGTTTGCTTTTTCAAATTCTGATATGAGAGAAACTTATTTTGTGAATAACAATTTTTCTGTTAAGTCTTTAACTCAAACAAACTATGCTTTTTCAAATCAACTTAGCAGTACAGAAAATAAAGACGACAAAAACAAACTAATGCTTGTTTTGCAAAACTCAAAGGATTATATAAGCTATGATGTTGAAATTATATCAAAATCACAGGATAAGGCTTATTACGAAACATTCTTTGTACGACTTGAAAGATTAAAAAAGTTAAGAGAATTATCGGGAAAATCATTAAACTTTGTCAAAAAAATCAATGATGATTATTGGTTTAATCTTGAGAAAGAAGTTTATATGCGTTGTCTTAACAATGTGTTGCTTGACGATGTAATTTTAATGATGCTTAAGTTTTATTTTGATGATAATGCCGTTAAAGGCTATATAAAAAGCAGAACTGATATGCTAATAGACATAAATGTATCTTGGAAAGGAAATGAAATTATGAATGAAATTAAGTCAGCAAAAAGTTGTGGATTTTTAACTTCCCAAAAACTAATTGAAATGAAAAGCAGTAATAAAATTAATTCATATAAGCAAAAAATAATCAGTGCTCTTTGCGCACATGATTACGACAGAGCAAAAGAGATTATACTTAGTTTGTCTGCTTATGTCGGAATGGAATTTTCATTTTTCTATACATTTCTTGAAAATGCGGAAGAAAATAAAGATCTTGCATTTGCTTTTGCAAGCGCATTAATTGAAGTAAGCTCAAAAAATAACTAATATAAAGGAGATTTTATTATGAAAAATAAAGCATTAACATTAACTGTAATCGCAAATATGACAAGCAACTACGGCGAAAGCCTCGGTAATATTTCAAGTGTACAAAAGGTATTCAGAGGCGGAAAAGAGTACGCTACAAGAAGTCGTGAGAGCCTTAAAAACGCTATCTGTGTTCAGTCGGGTTTTTATGATGATTTACAGACATCAATCGACGGAGCAATGCAAAAACTTGTTAATGAAGATGTAAATGCCGCAACATGCCGTGCGCTTGAGGGTGGATATATGTCAACAAAAGATGTTACATACATCCGTAACAGTTCTTTCTATCTTACAGACGCTGTTGCTACAGAGCCGTTTATTAATGATGCCCGTTTTCACAATAACCTTTACCTTGCAACCAATTATGCTATGGCACACGGTTTAAATGTTCAAAACAATGCAAAGGATTGCGGTCTTATGCCTTATCAGTATGAATATGACAAGTCATCTAAAATTTACAGTCTTACAATTGACCTCGAAAAAATCGGTAAGGACGAAAACTTTGGTGCAGAGGCAGATAACGCAGAAAAGTGCGAAAGAGTAATTGCTCTTATTAACGCAGTAGAAAATCTTTCACTTGTTGTTAAAGGAAATCTTGATAACGCAGAGCCGATTTTTGTGGTAGGCGGTCTTTCACCGAGAAAAACACATATTTTTGAAAATGCTGTTTCTGTTTCAGGCAAAAGACTTATTATAGAGCCGATTAAGGAAAAACTTGCTCAAGGTTACAGTTGTGCACTTATGCGTAACGGCGAGCTTTCAAACGAGGACGAAATTGTAAGAGAACTTAATCCTGTAAGTATGACAGAATTTTTTGAAAATCTCAGAGGTCAGGTTAAAGAGTATTTTTCGGAGTAAGGCGGAATTAATATGAAAGCAATTAGACTTCATATAAAACAAAACAGTGCAAATTACAAAAAAGAAGAAACTGTACAAAACCGTATGACATTTCCTTTACCGCCGTATTCAACTGTTATCGGAGCACTTCATAAGGCTTGCGGTTATACATCTTATCATCCTATGCAAGTAAGCGTACAGGGAAAGTACGGTTCTCTAAAAACAAAAATGTATAAGGACGATTGTTTTCTTAACAGTCTTAATGATGACAGAAATTTGCTTGTAAAAATGAAAAATCCCGATATGCTTTCAAGTGCATATCAGGTTGTGGCTACTGCACAAAAGGCTCAAGGAAACAGCTTTGAAAAAGGCATTACAATTAATGTAATTAATGAAAAATTGCTTGAAGAATACCGCTTTTTAAAGCGTACAAAACGCAGAATTGACAAGCATAAAAAAATCATTAATAAAATGAAAACTCGGCTCAAAGAAATGAAAGCCGATGAAAATGTTTCTGCCGAAGAAGTAAAAGAATTTGATAAGCGTATTAAGCATATAAAGGCTGTGTATGATGAGTACGAAAAGGTAAAGTATACTATTCCGTATTCCCATTTCAGAACGCTTGCAAAAGGCCCTAAGTATTATGAACTTCTCTGCGATATTGAACTTATCATTCATATAGTTGCAGATGAAAATACTATGAATGATATTATGGATAATATCGGAAATCTTACTGCAATCGGCAGAGGAGAGGATTTTGTAGAAGTTCTTGAGTGTGCGGAAACAGAGCTTTTTGATGTTGACGAAGATGTCGATTACGGAGAAGCTGATTTTGATGTTTATATGCCTGTCGAGTATCTCGAAATTAATAAAGACGATATGGATATAATTTCAAAAACGGAAGGCGGATACACAGGCGGTACAAAATATTTAATGCCAAAGGATTACAAAACTGTGCAGTTAAAGGGCGGTATGAGAAAACGAGTGTTTAATCGTGTACCTATTATTTTCTGTCAACTTAACTATATTGAAAACGGTTGTAAAGGCATAATGCTTGACAAAACCGAGAACGGCATATATTCAGTGTTTTTAGCTTGAGGTATTTGTAATGAATATAGAAGATAAACTTGCAAAACCCGACAAAACAATAGGACAACATTCAAATGAGCTTATAGAGCAGGCAAAACTGCTCTATAAGCTCGGTTATATAAAATCTGATGATTTATACGCTGATTTACTTGTTTCGTGTTTAAAACATGATAACGGTAAAGCAAATTCTCAATTTCAAAAAAGAATTACTAAAGGTGGAAATTTTCAACCTGAACAAGAAATTCCACACAGTATACTTTCGACTTTTTTTATTGATAAATCAGAATGTATAAAACCTATAAGCGTATATTTTGCTGTGCTTTATCATCACTATAACAAAGACTCTCCTGTTACAGTGTTTAAAGAAAACCGTGAGCTTATAGAAAAATTCCTTGCTGAATTTGGCTTTGATACAAACTCTTACAATAAAATGAAGAGGAATATTAAGAAAATCAAAGCTTTATTTGAAACCGAACTTTCTGATGAAGAAAAACAATACGCTGTTTTATTAAAAGGTCTTTTACATAAATGTGATTACAGTGCAAGTGCAGGTCTTGACTGCGAAAAGGTCAACGATTTTTTGACTGCTTCTTTAAACAATTGGAAAAATACCCGAAATATACATTACAATGAATTGCAAGAATTTTGCATTAAAAATACAGACAGCAATTTAATTGTAACCGCACCTACAGGTATGGGCAAAACCGAGGCGGGATTGCTTTGGTGCGGGGACAATAAATGCTTTTTCGTTTTGCCGTTAAAAACAGCTATCAATGCGATGTACGAAAGAATTAAAAAGCTTTGCGGAGATAATTCTCAAGAAGATTACAAGGAAAGAGTGGCACTTGTTCACTCCGATATGAAATCCTATTATTTGGAAGATTCAATAATTAGCGGAAAAAATTATGATTTTGCGTATGCACAATGCAGTAAACAGCTTGCACTTCCGATTACAATTTGTACGCCTGATCAGATATTTGACTTTGCATTGAAATATGCAGGTTATGAATACAAACTTGCGGTAGCGTCATATTCAAAGTTTATTATTGATGAGATACAGATGTATTCACCTGATGTTTTGGCTGCAATTATTTATGCAATTGAGATGATTCATACTTTTGGGGGTAAAGTGGCTGTAATTACCGCAACTTTGCCTCCGTTTGTAAGAAACGAGATTGAAAAAATACTCGGAACAGATGTAAAAACATCCGATTTTTCTGATAAAGGAAAGCTAAGGCATAATGTAAAAGTATATGAAAAAAACTTGCAGTCTGACGATATTATAAAAATATTTGATGATACAATATGCGATAAAGTAAAAAAATATCTTGTCGTTTGCAATTCAATTGATATTGCAAATAAGATGTACACCGAAATAAAAAATTCGGATATTAACGCAAGTGTAAATCTGTTTCATTCCAATTTTACAAAAAATGACAGAAAAACTAAAGAAAATGCGATTTTAGCAGCCTCTGAAAAAACTAACGAATGTATGAATATACCTGAAATATGGATTTCAACATCAGTAGTCGAAGCAAGTCTTGACATTGATTTTGATATTCTTATTACCGAGTTATCGGATTTATTTTCTTTGTTCCAACGCTTTGGGAGAGTAAACAGAAAGGGTAATAAAGACTTTTCATCTTCCAATTGTTTTGTATTTACTGAAATTCAAGGTAATGCACATCGTTTTGTTGACGATGATATTCATTCGTTGTCAAAACAGGCGATTTTAAGCGTTGACGGAATTATCTCTGAAGTTCTTAAAAAAGAACTTATAGATGAGTACCTTTCGGTTGAAAAAATCGAAAAATCAAAATATTATCAAGAATATCGTAAAATTTATAAATATTATAAAGAAAATGTCGATTATCTCTCTCTTAAAAAAGATGGAATAAGAAGTATTGACAGAAGCGACGCTGTACCGATTGATATTTATAATCAAAATGAAAGTGCCATAGAAAAAGCTTTGGAAGTTTTAAAATCAGATACTTATTCAAGAGATGATAAACTTAAGGCAAACGAAGAAATACTTGGATTTACGGTTTCCGTACCTAAATTCAGAATTGACGATTACGAAATAAAAAAATTAAAAATGCCATATACTGAATTACCTGTTATTAACAGCAGTTATGATTCCGAATGCGGCATCAGATTTGATAAGGAAAAGAAAACCAAAAAGCAAGATAAATCTGATGATAAGGGAGAACCTGATAATTTTATATGAGGTATGATTATGGACGAAAATAATATTTCGGGTATGCATATTTATTATTACTATGTGTGTAAAAGAAAGCTGTGGTATTTTTCAAACGGTTTGGCAATGGAAAGTGAAAACGAAAATGTCAAAATCGGAAAACTTATAGATGAAACCACTTATAAGCAAAAGAAAAAACATATTATGATCGACAACACAATCAATATTGATTTTATTACCGAGCATAAACTTTTACATGAGGTAAAGAAAAGCAGAAAGATAGAGGAAGCGGGTATTGCTCAACTTAAATACTATCTTTATTATCTGAAAAAGCGTGGGGTAGAGGGAATAAAAGGCAGAATTGATTATCCTTTGCTAAAGCAAAGTCTTAATGTTGAACTTAGCGAAGAAGATGAAAGAGAGCTTGAAAGTGCGGCAGCTGATATAGTAAAAATTATATCGGCTGCTTTGCCGCCAAAATTTAAAAGTAAAAGAATTTGCAAATCATGTGCTTACTATGATTTGTGCTGTATTTGAGGTGATAAAATGCAGGAAAGTTATTACATATATTCGTCAGGCAATTTAACTCAAAAAGACAACACATTAAGATTTACTGCAATTGACGGAAATGTAAAAGATCTTCCGATAGAAAATATTAAAGAAATTTATATTATGAATGAAATAACGGTCACATCTAAATTGCTGAACTTATTTTCAAAATACGGAATACTTGTACATTTCTTCAATTACTATCAATTTTACATAGGAAGTTTTTGCCCAAAGGAAACAAAACTTGCAGGTCAGCTTTTGGTTAAGCAAGTGCTTGCTTACGGCGACTATTCAAACAGATTATCAATAGCAAGAGAATTTATAGTTGCTGCGTCTTATAATATTTACAGAAACTTAAGATACTACAACGGCAGAGGCAAGAATGTGTCAGAGCAAATGGCTGCTATTGAAAATTTGAGGAGAAAACTTGCAGATGTAGAAACCATAGAAGAGTTGATGGGAATTGAAGGCAATATTCGTCAGGAATATTACAAAGCGTGGAATGTAATTATTGATCAGAATATTGAATTTGATAAAAGAGTTTATCATCCTGCCGACAATATGATTAACAGCCTTATTTCATATGTCAATTCTCTTGTATATACAAAAACTCTGGCGGAAATTTATAAAACCCAACTTAATCCTACAATAAGCTATCTTCATCAGCCGGGTACAAGGCGATATTCTCTTGCACTTGATGTTTCGGAAATTTTCAAACCGCTGATTGCGGATCGTCTGATCTTTTCTTTGCTTAATCGAAAACAAATAACAGAAAGCAGTTTTGTAGAAGGACTTAACGGTTTGCAGCTTACCGAAAGAGCGTCACGAATAATTACATCTGAATTTGACGAAAAATTAAAGACAACTATTTTTCACAAAGAACTTAATAAAAATGTTTCTTATCAATTCTTAATCAGACTTGAACTTTATAAACTGATAAAGCACATTATAGGAGAAAAAGAATATAAAGGCTTTGAAATGTGGTGGTAAATATTGTATGTAATTCTTGTATATGATATAATATGTGATGAAAAGGGCAGAAAAATACTTCCAAAGGTATTTAAGATTTGCAAAAAATATCTTGTACATATTCAAAACTCTGTTTTTGAAGGAAACTTAAGTAAAGCAAACTCACTTGCTTTGCAAAAAGAACTTGATGTTTATATCAGAAAAGACAAGGATTCGGTAATAATGTTTCATACCCGTGAAGAACGGTGGATGAATAAAGATTTTCTTGGAAAAACGGATGATAAAACATCAAATTTTTTGTAACGCTTTTATTGTCGACCTGACATAGCACAAAACCCCCGGCAGGTTGACAGAACCTAAAAATCAAGTAATCATCGGTATAGTTGCTTTTGGTATATTGAAATGACAGTAATATTTGATAAATATTTGGTATATCGACAAAACAGCACAGAAAAATGCCGATGATTACTTATCCTTTTATCCCACGGCTATAAATCTATCCATATTGGATTTTAAATCTAAAAAACGAAAAAACAATAAAGGTTATTGAGTTCTCTATAAATCTATCCATATTGGATTTTAAATTACATTTTTTCAATTTTATCTTCTAAAATCTTTGCCTATAAATCTATCCATATTGGATTTTAAATATAACAGAACATTTCATAAAAATAACTCCTTAATACTATAAATCTATCCATATTGGATTTTAAATATAAAAGCTATCACGCAACGTCTGATATCGTTCATTCTATAAATCTATCCATATTGGATTTTAAATCCGCATATCGTTTAAATACTTTGACATGCACATTGCTATAAATCTATCCATATTGGATTTTAAATGCAGGAGGCAAGCCCCCTGCACCCACGGCGCAAGCGCTATAAATCTATCCATATTGGATTTTAAATTAGTTCACATATTAACTATTGCATTTAGTTGATATGCTATAAATCTATCCATATTGGATTTTAAATCATATAATCAACAAGACTTGAATCATAGTGAATTGCTATAAATCTATCCATATTGGATTTTAAATAATTTAGATTTAGCAGCATCTTTCAACTTATCAATACTATAAATCTATCCATATTGGATTTTAAATATTAAAACTTGAAAACCTTGTAAAAAAAGACCGTTCTATAAATCTATCCATATTGGATTTTAAATAGTAACTTAGAAAGTTCCTCGATTGTATATCCTTTTCTATAAATCTATCCATATTGGATTTTAAATTTAGTTTCTAATTTCTTGAATTTTTTGCGTATGTGGCTATAAATCTATCCATATTGGATTTTAAATGTTGCACAGAATGTACCGTCGAAGAGTCACGCAACGCTATAAATCTATCCATATTGGATTTTAAATTTTTATCGCACCTCATAGGTATTTTAACCCATAACTATAAATCTATCCATATTGGATTTTAAATAAAAGAAAATGCCTTTGCGGTTATAAGTCCGATAACCTATAAATCTATCCATATTGGATTTTAAATTTGTTATTTTAAGTTTTTATGGGACACTCGGAAAGCTATAAATCTATCCATATTGGATTTTAAATAACTACAAAGTTGGCGTAAAAAATCAGCTAAGTATACTATAAATCTATCCATATTGGATTTTAAATGATCATAAGTTAAATTGTCATCAGCGGCAAAAGCCTATAAATCTATCCATATTGGATTTTAAATGATAATCAAGCAAAATCAGATATAAGTTTTGAAAGGTCTATAAATCTATCCATATTGGATTTTAAATTTTTCGGAAAAATCGTTTAAAATTGCGGTTGTGTCATCTATAAATCTATCCATATTGGATTTTAAATACCTGTATAGTATATTTTAATGTATTAAAGTGTTACTATAAATCTATCCATATTGGATTTTAAATACATTTTGAAAAATTGTCGGTTGTGTGTAGGATTTTCTATAAATCTATCCATATTGGATTTTAAATAATGAAAAATTATTCCCAAGGTCGTCAAAAACAAAGCTATAAATCTATCCATATTGGATTTTAAATTTGACAAAAACGGGATATGTTAGAAGATTTTGCCGCTATAAATCTATCCATATTGGATTTTAAATAAGGTCGTCAAAAACAAAGTCGCATAAAAATGACAACTATAAATCTATCCATATTGGATTTTAAATATACGCAACTCGGAGGGTTTTTATGTAGGCGATTACCCTATAAATCTATCCATATTGGATTTTAAATCTATTATAATAACGTATATAATTCCATTGTCCGTTCTATAAATCTATCCATATTGGATTTTAAATAATAGCTTTAGACTTTCGACAATTTGATTGAATATCTATAAATCTATCCATATTGGATTTTAAATAATGAAATTGATTGCATTTTCGATTTAGGTCAATGTCTATAAATCTATCCATATTGGATTTTAAATATCTCATTTGTTGAAGAGCAGATAAAGTCGGCGTTTCTATAAATCTATCCATATTGGATTTTAAATAAAAGCATTGACATCAACTATTTGAACAGATGTTTCTATAAATCTATCCATATTGGATTTTAAATGCCTGTTGCTCGCATTAATGCTGGCTTGAATGGTAACTATAAATCTATCCATATTGGATTTTAAATGAGGTCACTCTCCCCCGTTTCCGTGCCGGTATCGACTATAAATCTATCCATATTGGATTTTAAATCAGGCTACAATAATTAAGTGGGACGGTGCGACAGGTTCTATAAATCTATCCATATTGGATTTTAAATTTTTTTTGCTGATATTCACACTTGTTAAATTTTTTGCTATAAATCTATCCATATTGGATTTTAAATTTTTTATTAAATATTCTTTCTCATATCCTTGCACACTATAAATCTATCCATATTGGATTTTAAATCCTTGAAAAATTTTGTTAAGCAAAATAAATTCTTCCTATAAATCTATCCATATTGGATTTTAAATAAGTTTTTTTGAAACATCAAACGGAAACATACGTAAGCTATAAATCTATCCATATTGGATTTTAAATGATTCATTTGGTTACAAAATTGTAACTTGATTTTTCTATAAATCTATCCATATTGGATTTTAAATCTCTCAATTCGTGACTTTGTGATTGCTAAAATGTCAGCTATAAATCTATCCATATTGGATTTTAAATAAAAGCATTGACATCAACTATTTGAACAGATGTTTACTATAAATCTATCCATATTGGATTTTAAATAGATGTCACCCAAACACCCCAAGAATATAATAAAACTATAAATCTATCCATATTGGATTTTAAATCTTGTTAAATACGGAGAAGCACAATTCAAACGAGATGCTATAAATCTATCCATATTGGATTTTAAATAAAAGCATTGACATCAACTATTTGAACAGATGTTTACTATAAATCTATCCATATTGGATTTTAAATAAGCTATCGATATTTACAACCTTTAAACAAACTTTTCTATAAATCTATCCATATTGGATTTTAAATCTTGCTGATGCTCTTAACTGGATGGGCGTATCTGAGCTATAAATCTATCCATATTGGATTTTAAATACAGAAACAACGGAGGTATAATCAATGAGAAAATTACTATAAATCTATCCATATTGGATTTTAAATCTCTGTTCTTGATCTGTTTCAAGTTCTTGATCTGACTATAAATCTATCCATATTGGATTTTAAATTATTATAAGGACTTCTTATTTCCATTGACATAATAACTATAAATCTATCCATATTGGATTTTAAATTAGTTTAATGCCTTCGGGCAATAAAAAAGCACCTGCTATAAATCTATCCATATTGGATTTTAAATACAAGAAAACAGGTGAGTTAGTCAGCTTTGGTAAAATGCTATAAATCTATCCATATTGGATTTTAAATGTCATCATATGACAAATACATTTTAAAGGTAGGATAACTATAAATCTATCCATATTGGATTTTAAATAAAATATCTAAAGTGGATATTATTTCAGATACACACTATAAATCTATCCATATTGGATTTTAAATGGGAACGGGTTCCCTGGACCCACGGAGCTGCGCTCCCTATAAATCTATCCATATTGGATTTTAAATGGTATTGATTCTTTTCCTTCAACAACCGGAGATATACTATAAATCTATCCATATTGGATTTTAAATTTGTAACATACTATTATTGGTCATTATCATTATCTCCCTATAAATCTATCCATATTGGATTTTAAATCATAAATGAATATTTAAATCTTCTGTATAAACAAGCTATAAATCTATCCATATTGGATTTTAAATAGCTCTGTTTTATCTTCACTTGTTACAATTTCTGTGCTATAAATCTATCCATATTGGATTTTAAATATTGATTTTGTGGCAGTTGCAAAGGAATTACGGTTACTCTATAAATCTATCCATATTGGATTTTAAATATTTCAGAAGTTGACCTTGATGATATATCATATGCAGCTATAAATCTATCCATATTGGATTTTAAATAGCAATTATGCTTAATTTGCCTGTAAAGGTTAATCCTATAAATCTATCCATATTGGATTTTAAATGATATTAATTAAATTGTGCAATATGACAAAAACAACTATAAATCTATCCATATTGGATTTTAAATCTTTATATTTTATTGTACATTTATTTGCGTTATTTCTATAAATCTATCCATATTGGATTTTAAATCCTTCTGATGAGATACTTTCAATGTTCTATGAATTGCCTATAAATCTATCCATATTGGATTTTAAATTTAAAAATGAAATTGGTTGCGAAAGTATGCCGGACTATAAATCTATCCATATTGGATTTTAAATAACAAATTAATATATGTATAAATTCCACCTGCGAAACTATAAATCTATCCATATTGGATTTTAAATAAATCGTCAGTATTTTCGTCATAATCATTTGAAACATCTATAAATCTATCCATATTGGATTTTAAATGATGATGACAGAGTGTGGTCACTTGAAAAACGAGACTATAAATCTATCCATATTGGATTTTAAATTTCCAAGTTGTTCGTCTTGCAATTTCTGCGACAATGCCTATAAATCTATCCATATTGGATTTTAAATAAAAATATATGACCGAGTTCGTGTGCAATCGTAAATCTATAAATCTATCCATATTGGATTTTAAATAAAAATTTTAAGCAGGCTCACGATTTAGCGTCAGCTATAAATCTATCCATATTGGATTTTAAATTACATCAGGATTAAAGAACTTGTACGCACAACTTGCGCTATAAATCTATCCATATTGGATTTTAAATAAGTATGCGCAGTAGACAGGGACGATTTTATCGCAGCTATAAATCTATCCATATTGGATTTTAAACCTTGAAGATACAATTAGATACTGTCCATTCAGTTGCACTATAAATCTATCCATATTGGATTTTAAACTGACATTGCAACAGTTCCTTATGTACTCAAAATGGCTATAAATCTATCCATATTGGATTTTAAACTTCGATAATCGGCACATCTGATACAGCCGTGTCAAAGCTATAAATCTATCCATATTGGATTTTAAACCTTTTTCTTCTTCCGCCCTGTGACGGCTGAAATTGCGCTATAAATCTATCCATATTGGATTTTAAAAGTGTTAAGCGCATATGTCGGTGTGGGTCTTGTTGCTCCTATAAATCTATCCATATTGGATTTTAAAACCAAAATTAATTCAAGCAAGTCAAGTCGAACAGCTCTATAAATCTATCCATATTGGATTTTAAAATTGAATGATAATGGTTATATTACTGTTGTAACACACTATAAATCTATCCATATTGGATTTTAAAATTTGAATATATGTGCGGGGAGTAGTTCCCCCCACCTATAAATCTATCCATATTGGATTTTAAATATTTAAATGCTGAATTTATCTGCTCTTCAACGAATGCTATAAATCTATCCATATTGGATTTTAAATCTGGCACATATGGCAAACTTATCGCTTCTTTTAAGACTATAAATCTATCCATATTGGATTTTAAATTTCGCCTACTGCGTATAATACTTTCTTCAAGTCTAACTATAAATCTATCCATATTGGATTTTAAATGATGTTCAAGAAATAATTGAATACAACGCAAATCGCTATAAATCTATCCATATTGGATTTTAAATTATATTAGTCAACACATAGTTATGATTAATGATTGTCTATAAATCTATCCATATTGGATTTTAAATGATAGCCCATTTACTATGCTTTCAAATTCACCGATCTATAAATCTATCCATATTGGATTTTAAATTCAGATGTTCGTGATAAGACATTGACAGACACTGGTCTATAAATCTATCCATATTGGATTTTAAATAAAATTTGGGCTTTCCCTGCATTGCTGTGTTGCTTGCTATAAATCTATCCATATTGGATTTTAAATAAATTTCTTGTGAATGTAGTTCACAGACTTAAAAATCTATAAATCTATCCATATTGGATTTTAAATGAATAGATGTAAGACCATCAAGGAATGAAGACATTGCCTATAAATCTATCCATATTGGATTTTAAAGGTAAAACAGCGTTTAAATCATTCTCAATCATTCTAACTATAAATCTATCCATATTGGATTTTAAAGGATAAAAAATCGATTTTATCAACAAAATAGTAAATACTATAAATCTATCCATATTGGATTTTAAAGAATAGATTTCGGTATTTCGAGGGTGGAACTCAAGCTTCTATAAATCTATCCATATTGGATTTTAAACAAAAGCGCTATATAAGCACCAAGAGCACTTGGTAATCTATAAATCTATCCATATTGGATTTTAAATGACAAAGCGTCACCGCCCGCTTTACCGGCTGAACTCTATAAATCTATCCATATTGGATTTTAAACGCAACAGTATCCGTTGTAACTGAATACATCAAAGTAACTTTACCTAATCTGCAGCAATTAAACCCGAGTATTTTATATTCTATTGTAAAATATATTTTCTTATTGGAATAATAGAGGGGGAAAGTTTTGTTATAATTAAAGAAATATATTTGAACGGAGGTATTTTCAATATGTTAAGTGATATTGAAATCGCTCAGGCTGCGACCTTACTCCCGATTAAAGAGGTTGCCGCACAGATCGGAATTAAAGAGGATGAGCTGGAGTTTTACGGCAAGTATAAGGCTAAACTTTCAGACGAACTTGCCAATCGTTTGGAAAATGAGCCGGACGGAAAACTTATTCTTGTTACAGCTATAAATCCAACCCCCGCAGGTGAGGGCAAAACAACTACTTCTGCAGGTCTTGGTCAGGCTATGGCTAAGATTGGTAAAAAGGCTGTAATCGCTCTAAGAGAGCCTTCACTCGGTCCTGTATTTGGTATTAAGGGCGGCGCTGCAGGCGGCGGTTATTCTCAGGTACTCCCTATGGAAGATATTAATCTTCACTTTACAGGCGATATGCACGCTATTACTTCTGCAAACAATCTTTGCTGTGCAATGCTTGACAATCATATTCAGCAGGGTAATGTTCTCGGAATTGATCCTCGCCAGATCCTTATTAAGAGATGTCTTGATATGAACGACAGAGCTTTGAGAAATATTGTTGTCGGTCTTGGCGGCAGAGTGAACGGTATTCCTCGTGAGGACCACTTTATAATTACTGTTGCATCTGAAGTTATGGCTATCCTTTGCCTTGCTGACGATATTTCTGATTTAAAGAAAAGACTTGGTAATATTCTTATTGCTTATACATATGCAGGCGAGCCTGTTTTTGCAAAGGACATCAAGGCTGACGGTGCTATGACAGCTCTTCTTAAAGACGCTATCAAACCTAACCTTGTTCAGACACTCGAGGGTACCCCTGCTATTATGCACGGCGGTCCTTTTGCCAATATTGCTCACGGCTGTAACAGCATTCGTGCTACAAAGCTTGCGTTAAAACTTGCCGATTACTGTATTACAGAGGCAGGCTTCGGTTCAGATCTCGGTGCAGAGAAATTCTTTGACATCAAGTGCAGATATGCAGGCTTTAAGCCGTCTGCCGTAGTTATTGTTGCTACTTGCCGTGCGTTAAAGTACAACGGCGGTGTGCCTAAGACAGAGGTTTCTGCAGAGAATCTTGAGGCTCTTAAAAATGGTATTGAAAACCTTGGCGTTCACATCGATAACATGAGAAAGTACAATGTTCCCGTTGTAGTTGCTATCAACCAGTTTGGTACAGATACAGCAGAGGAGCTTGAATTTATTGAGAGCTACTGCAAGTCTAAGGGCGCAGACTTTGCCCTTTCAAATGTATTCTCTAAGGGCGGCGAAGGCGGTACAGAACTTGCCAAAAAGGTAGTAGAGGCTTGCGAAAAGCCGTCTGATTTTGCTCCTATTTATTCAGATGACCTTACAATCAAAGAAAAGGTTGACAAAATTGCAAAAACAATTTACGGCGCTTCAAGAGTAAACTATACAAAGGCTGCCGAAAAGGCATTGAAGCAGATTCAGGCTCTCGGCGGTGAAAAACTTCCTGTTTGTATTGCTAAAACACAATATTCGCTTTCTGATGACCCAACACTTCTTGGTGCTCCAAAGGATTTTGAAATCACAGTAAAGAATCTTACACTTTCAAACGGTGCAGGATTTGTAGTTGTATATACAGGTGATATTATGACAATGCCGGGTCTTCCGAAAGTTCCGTCGGCAGAGAAAATTGATGTTACCGAGGAAGGAAAAATTAACGGTTTATTCTGATGATTACTGTAAATACTCATAATGCCCGTGAAACAGAGGCACTCGGCGCAAAAATTGCCGAAAAGTTGTGCGGCACGGAAGTAATCGCTCTTTTTGGCGGTCTTGGTATGGGCAAGACTGCCTTTACAAGAGGACTTGCCGGTGCGCTCGGTGCAGGAGAAAATGTTTCAAGCCCTACATTCGCTCTTGTCAATGAATATTCGGGTAAGTATAATATTTTTCATTTTGATATGTACCGTGTAAATACATGGGATGATTTGTATTCCACAGGATTTTTTGATTATATTGATAACGGTATAATCATTATTGAGTGGAGTGAGAATATTGAAGAGGCTTTGCCTGCCGATTGTATTAAAATCAGAATCAGTAAGGGCGAAAATGATGATGACAGAATTTTTGAAATTGAAGGTGTTGATCCGCAATGAAAATTCTTGCGATAGATACAAGCGCCACAGCTGCGTCAACCGCAATTTGTGACGAAAACAAAATAATAGGTGAGTTCTTTATAAACACAAAACTTACTCACAGCAGAACACTTATGCCTATGGTTGAAAGTCTGCTTGCAAACACAAACCTAACGACAACAGATATTACCGCCGTTGCGGTAAACTGCGGTCCGGGTTCGTTTACGGGTGTAAGAATCGGTGTTGCAGCGGCTAAAGGACTTGCTTTTGCCGATGATTTGCCTTGCATAGAGGTATCGACGCTTGAAAGCCTTGCGTATAATTTGCAATCTGCAAATGGGATAATCTGTTCTGTTATGGACGCTCGCTGTTCGCAGGTTTATAATGCGCTTTTCAAATGTGACGGCATAAAGCCTGAAAGACTTTGCAAAGACAGAGCTTTGTCTGTTGCCGAGCTTTCAGAAGAACTTAAGAGTTATGACGAAAGAATTATACTTGTTGGTGACGGTGCGGAGCTTTGCTATAATGCTATGAAAGAATTATTACCAAATGTTGAACTCGCACCAATCAGTATAAGATTTCAAAGAGCGTCATCAACAGCAGAAATTGCTGTACAAAAATTTAATGACGGAGAAGTGCTTTCGGCTGCGGAACTTATGCCGATGTATTTAAGACTGCCGCAGGCTGAAAGAGAACTTAAAAAGAAAATGGAGGAAAAGAAATGTTAGCACTCGGTTGTGATCACGGCGGATATAACCTTATCTGCGCAATTAAAAAATATCTCGACGAAAAGGGTATTGAATATAAAGATTTTGGTACTTACAGCACAGACAGCGTTGATTATCCTGTTTACGGCTATAAAGTTGCAAAAGCAGTAGCAAGCGGCGAATGTGAGCTTGGTATTCTTTGCTGCGGCACAGGCATAGGTATTTCTATGGCTGCAAATAAGGTCAAGGGTATTCGTGCGGCTGTTGTAAGCAATGAGTTTTGCGCTGAAATGACACGCAGACATAACCACGCAAATATTCTTTGCATGGGCGGCAGAGTAACAAGCGAAGAGGATGCAGTTAAGTTTACAGATATTTTCCTCAATACTCCCGAAGAAGGCGACAGACATTTAAAGCGCCTTGCTATGATTGACGAGATTGAGGCAGGTACTTTCAAGGTTGACTGATTTCGGGAGATTTTTATGTCCGACGAAGAATTAGAGGTGTTGAACGACATCAAATATATTCTTTATGTCTGTTATGCTTGGAAATAAACTTGATGATGTGAACGCAAAAATTGATGAAACCAATATTCTGTAAAACGAACTAAAGGGTTATGGTTTTGAAAACTCTTTTGTTTAAGTTACCAAACAGCAGGCTGTTTGGCTATCGTCAGATTACATAAGCGGAAAGTATTTGTGGGCTTTGCCCACACCCACAACCTTTGAAAAGGTTGACCAAACTTTTATAATTTTTGTGATACACCGGAATTTCTTGACAAAACACTGCATAAAACCGTCTAAATCTTAAAACCAAAGTAAAAAGCTCTCTTTACGCAAATAAAGAGAGCTTTAATGTTATGATAAATATAAAGTTTTAGCCGCAGAGCTTATTCGAGTTCAAGAGCCTCTTCAATAGCGTAAGAAAGCTGATCGGGGCAAGATGTACCTCTGCCACGGCAGTCAATGCCTTTTAATCTCTTTACAGCCTCTTCTGCGTCCATACCTTTTACAAGAGCGCAAATGCCTTGCGTGTTGCCTGCACAACCGCCGATAAATTCGCAGGATTCTATAATTCCGTCATTTATCTCAAGGTTAATCTGTCTTGAACAAACACCTCTTGGAATGTATGTATATTTCATAATATTACCTCCTTAAAACATTTCAACTGTATTTTAACATATTTCTTTAAAAAAATCTATAAAATTTAAAAATATGTGTCGATTTTTAAATTTAGTGTGATATAATAATGTGTACGATAAAGTTTGATTATAATATTTATTTTGGGTCAGAGGTATATGAAATGTCTATGAAAATTAATCTTGGTGCTTGGAATTCAATATTTGCCGTGCCTTCGTCTGTTGTAGACGAGGGACTTAAGTTTTCGGACGGCGTTAAACTTAAGGTATTGTTATATCTTTTGCGACACAGTGGGGAAGATGTGAACGAAAGCGACATAAGTAAGGCGACAGGCGTAAATGAAACCGATATTCCGGAGGCAGTTGAATACTGGGTTATGAAAGGTATCTTTTGCCAAAATAACGGTGCTTTTGAGCCTGCACAGGCAGAACAGCAAACGACTGAACAGCCTGTGGTAAAACAAGTCGAAAGCAATAATAATGCCGCTCTGATTGAAAAGGAAGAGCCTACAGTTCCGCATATGGTTGTAAGACCGCAGCGCCCCGATTATGTTTATGTGGCACAACAGCTTGCGGTTGACGAAGAATTTAAAATGCTTGTAAACGAGGCACAGACAGCCCTCGGCAAGCCTTTATCAAACTCCGATGCTTCGTCGTTACTGTTACTTAAAAATACCTGCGGTTTGCCTGTAGAGGTAATTATAATGCTTATTCAGTATTGTATAAGCATCGGAAAATCTAACATAAGAGCCATTGAAACAATAGGTTTGAGATGGTCGGATGCGGGAGTTTTCTCAATTGAGGAAGCCGAAAATAAAATAAAACAAGCACATCGTGCAAGCCAGAGTTTTACGGTTGTAGCATCTGCGTTCGGTTTAAAAAATACGGGTTCTCCTACTAAAAAGCAGGTTGAATACGCCGATTTGTGGGTAAACGAGTGGAAATTTTCTCCCGAAATGCTAAGAGAGGCTTACGAAAGATGTGTTGACAGTAAGGGCAGTTGCGATTTCAGATACATAAACGGAATTTTAAAGCGCTGGAATTCAAGCGGAATTTACAACGTTGACGATTTAAACAAATTTGACAGCAGACCCGATAAGTATAAGAATAAAGGCGGAAACAGGAATGACGCCAACACATCATATAATATAAATGATTTGCAGAGATTAGATACAATCGACAGTATTTAGTGTGGTGATATAAATGGGATACAGTAAAGAAATTTACAGAGCGACAAAAGCAAAAATGGAAGAAAGGCGCACCAAAGCCGAGAGAAGAGCGGAGCAGGTTCGTGAAGAGGTTTACAGAAGAGTTCCGAGAATAGAGGAGCTTGAAAAAGAAATATCTTCATGCGGAATACTTGCGGTTCGTGCGGTTTTAAACGGCGGAGATGTAAAGTCTGCCACGCAGGATTTGCGTGCCAAAAGTCTTTCTATGCAAAATGAAGTCAAAAAGCTGCTTAAAGAAAACGGCTATGAAGAAAATTGCTTTGAACCGCATTACAACTGTAAATACTGCAAAGATACGGGATATATAGAAAAAGACGGAAGAACAGTGTATTGCCCTTGTTTTAAAAGACTGCTTGTAGCCACTGCGTGCGAGGAGCTTAACCGTACTGCGCCTTTAAGACTTTCCACTTTTGAGAGTTTTGACCTTAATATGTACAGTCATGAGGTTGATAAGGAGAGCGGAGTATCACCTTTTGATAAGATGCAAAAAATTTATAATTATTGCGTGCAGTACGCAAGAACTTTTACGCCCGAGTCAAAGACTATACTTATGAGAGGCGGCACAGGTCTTGGCAAAACCCACCTTTCGCTCGCTATTGCCAATGAGGTTACAAGGCGTGGTTTCGGTGTAATCTATGTGTCTGCACCTATGCTTATGTCAACGCTTAGCAATATGCATTTTTCCAAAGAGTCCAACGATTCCGAATATTTTGAAATGCTCACAAAGTGCGATTTACTAATTATTGATGATTTAGGCACAGAGTTTTCAAATACTTTTTCAAATACACAGTTTTATAATTTGTGTAATTCAAGAATGCTTTTGAGAAAGCCTTTGATAATAAACACAAACCTTTCGATAACAGAACTTGAAAAAACTTATACTTCAAGATTTATTTCAAGAATATACGGAGAGGGTGTAAGGCTTAATTTTGTCGGCGATGATATAAGACTCAAAAAAAGTTTTAGCTAAAATTCCGTATTTTTTGTATTTTTCAAATTTTAGAAAAAATTGAAAAAAGATGTTGACAAAACACACGTTCTGCTATATAATAGCTATTGTTGATTGCGTGAAAGTAAGCAACAAGTCAATGCTGAACGAAAGTTAAAAACTTCTAAAAAGTTTTAAAAAATTTCAAAAAAGTGTTGACAAAACGCACTTCATAATATATAATATATATCGTTGATTGCACGGCTTGCAGCAATGAGCAATAAACATTGAGGAATGGTGTAACGGTAGCACGACAGACTCTGACTCTGTTTGTTGGGGTTCGAATCCCTATTCCTCAGCCATTAAAAGCCCCGAGTAATCGGGGCTGTTTTTATCGAGGTGTAGCGCAGTTTGGTAGCGCACATCGTTCGGGACGATGGGGTCGCAAGTTCGAATCTTGTCACCTCGACCATCTGAATACGCCGGGTCACACTGATTCGGCGTAATTTTTTTATAAGACATTTTTGGAGGTTAATTATGAAAAAGGTAGTTTCTTTGGTAACAATATTTGTACTTTGTCTTACTGCGCTTGCAGGTTGTTCAGGCAGCAAAGAGGTTGATTTAAAAACAGTTCTTTCTGACATCAACTCTAAGTATTCATTGGACTTAAAAGAGCTTACAGATTCTAATGATCTTAAAAAATATTACAGCATAGACACAGAAGATGTTAAGCAGTTTGCGGCAGAAATCAATTCAGACAGCAATTCAAGAGTTGAAATCGTACTTGTTGAGGCTGTTGACGCTGACGCTGCATCAAGAGTAAACGATGCGCTTTCTAAGACATACACTTCAATCGTTACACAGTATTCAGGCTACAATGCCAAAAAACTTCCTATGGTTGAGGCTTGTAAGGTTACACAGGACGGCAACTATGTTACAATGATTGTTGCTGACCAGGGTCCTGAAATTCTTGAAACATTCTACGGCTACATAAAATAAAATCGTCAGATTATACGGGCGGACGCAGTTCGCCCGTTTTCTGTGTTATTAAACTTTTAACGGGAATATTGCTATGGTACAATCAGAATTAAAAAAACAGTTTTCACATATGAATAATATGCAGCAGCAGGCTGTATTTTGCACAGAAGGCCCTTTGCTTATACTTGCGGGTGCAGGTTCGGGCAAAACAACCGTTCTTGTAAACAGAATTGCGTATATTTTGCAGTCTGAACTTTGCAAACCGTGGCAGATACTTGCAATTACCTTTACAAATAAGGCGGCAGGGGAGCTTAAAGAAAGAATCTGCAACGCTGTTCCGGAAGGCGGTTCGGATATTTGGGCGGCTACATTTCACTCTACCTGTGCAAGAATTTTAAGAAGATACGGCGACAGAATCGGTTTTACAAGTCATTTTACCGTTTACGGTACTGACGATCAGAAAAAACTTGTTAAAGATATTTTAAAACAGCTTAATTATGACGAAAAAATGTTGCCGGTAAAAAGAGTGCTCAACGAAATTTCAAAAGCCAAGGACGAAATGCTTACACCGCAGGAAATGCTCAAAAGAGCAGGTTACGATAACCTCAAGCAGTCCGTGGCAAAAGTATATGAAATTTACCAGTCAAGACTAAAAACCGCAGATGCAATGGACTTTGACGATATGCTCTGCAAGACTGTTGAGCTTTTTCAAAAATGTCCCGATATACTTGAATTCTATCAAAATCAGTTTAAATACATAATGGTTGATGAGTATCAGGATACAAACAAGGTGCAGTATAAATTTGTAAGTATGCTCGCCGCAAAATACGGCAACATCTGCGTTGTAGGTGATGACGACCAGAGTATTTACAAATTCAGAGGTGCTACAATTGAAAATATCCTTTCTTTTGAAAACACCTTTAAAGGCGCTAAGATGATAAGACTTGAGCAGAATTACCGCAGTACACAGAATATTCTTAATGCGGCAAACGGTGTTATTTCTAACAACACAATGCGTAAGGGCAAAACGTTGTGGACTGAAAATGCCGTTGGCGATAAAATTGAGGTGCATACTTCCGATTCCGAGCGTGACGAAGCTCAATTTATTGCAAAAACTATACTTGACGGTGTTGCAGACGGCAGAAAATTCTCTGATTTTGCAATTCTTTACAGAATGAATGCACAGTCAAACTCAATTGAGCAGGCTTTGTCAAGAAGCGGTATTCCGCACCGTGTAATCGGCGGCAGACGATTCTATGACAGAGAAGAAATCAGAGATATGGTTGCATATCTTCAGGTTATTAATAATCCGCACGACGATGTCAGACTGGGCAGAATTATTAATGTGCCAAAGCGTGGTATTGGCGCAACTACACTTGAAAAAGCCTCTGAAATTGCCGCAGGACTCGGCGAAAGCATATATTCCGTAATTAAAGATGCAGATGTATATCCACAGCTTTCAAGAGCCGCAACAAAGTTAAAGAGTTTTGTTGCGCTTATTGACGGTCTTATGGAGGCTGAACAAAGCGGAGATTATTCTCTTGCAGAATTATACAATCTCATTCTCGAACATACAGATTACGAAAAATATTTAAAAACAGAGAAAGACAACCCCGATGTAAGAATTGAGAACATCGAAGAGCTTTCTTCAAATATTATCAAATTTGAAGAGGATTACGCAGAAGAAGCGTCACTTTCAAACTTTCTTGAGGAAATTTCATTGCAGACAGATATTGATAACTATGATGCAGAAGCGGATTCATCGGTAATGATGACATTGCACAGCGCAAAAGGACTTGAATTTCCCGTAGTTTTCATTGCAGGTCTTGAAGAAGGTGTGTTCCCGTCAATTGCCACAATGATGAATCCCGATGAACTTAACGAGGAACGCAGACTTGCTTATGTAGGTATTACAAGAGCAAAAGAAAAGCTCTACATTACCAAGGCAAAGTCAAGAATGTTGATGGGTCATACAAGCTATAACAAAGTATCACGCTTTGTAAATGAAATCCCGCCCGAATTACTTAATTATACAGGCGAGAAAAAGACTTTTGCATCAACAAACGGTTTTTCCGCATCCTCAAGTCATATCAGTATCGGTGCCGGTTCAAAATTCACACCTAACAAAAGTTTTAATACATTTACTAAACCTGCCGTTAAATCGGGTACTGTTTACAAAAAAGGAGATTGCGTATTCCATAAGGTATTTGGCAAAGGTATGATTATGAAAACCGAAAAAATGGGCAACGACACAATGCTTGAAGTTGCTTTTGATAAGGCAGGCACAAAAACTCTTATGGCTAATTTCAGTAAAATGGAAAAAATCTGATGAGGTGATTTTTTGAAGGCTTTAGCAAAATCATTAATGTGCGTAGCTATGGCGGCGTGTTCCGCAGTTGCATTTACAGGCTGTGACAATGATTCGGAATCTTCGGCTACAACAGCACCGCAGACTACAAATTCTACAGGTGCATCGACGCAGAGACTTACCGCTGCGCCTGCAACTGCTGATGAAGTACCTACTAATCCTGCATATAATTTTACAAAATTAAAACAGGATACCGACAGCATAACAGCTAAGTTCGATAATACACTTGTTGCAAGTAAATTCAGAGGAACTGTATATTATAAACTCGGAAATGATTTTGAATATATAGGCAATAACGGCTATGCCGACAAGGGTTCGCATACATATAATTCACTCAATACAAATTACTACATAGGTTCGCTTACAAAGCAGTTTACCGCTGCGGCTGTTATGATTTTACAGGAGCAGGATAAGCTGAGCACAGATGATACGCTTGACAAGTATTATCCAGATTATAAGTACGGTTCGGATATAACTATCCGTAATTTGCTTACAATGACAACAGGCTTGCCGGATTATCTCGGCAAATCTGACGAAAGCGTGCGTGCAAATGCTCCGCAGTACGATATTTCAGAGAAAAATTCCGCTAAAGATAATCATTCTGTTATTTTAAAATGGATATTGTCACAAGAAATTGATAATGATGAAGAAAATTACAGCTATTCAAATTCCGATTATTTTATTCTCGGTGACATAATCGAAAAGGTAAGCGGAAAAAGCTATGAGGAATTTTTGAAAGAAAATATTTTTGAGCCGCTCGAAATGACTTCGACAACCTTTGAGAGCACAGACCAACTCGCTACAGGTTATCAGGATATTTTTGACGATGAGTGGAATATTTATCCGGGTGTTGCGTATTCTTCTACGGGTCTTATTTCCAATTTGAGTGATCTGCTTAAATGGACAGATGCTATTACGGGAAGTGAATTGTTGTCTGCAAAATCCAAAGAAGAAATGTTCACTCCTTATAAATCAAGTTTTGCGTACGGTTTGTATGTTGACGATTGCGGTAATTATTATTGTAACGCAGCATTCTACAGATTTAATGCAAGAATTGTATTTGCGCAGGACCAGAGCAAAGTATTCATCGCTTTTTCAAATTATACGCAGTCAAATCCGAAAGCTGTAAACAAAAACCTTGATGAAATTTTAAAGCCTTATTTAAAATAAATCAACTCAATATTCACAATTAAGTATAACCTTCATAAAATGTATTGTTACAGAGCGTAAGCCTGTTAATACATTTTATGGGGGTTAATTTTTATGCCAGATGTATCATACGGCACAGTACCACGGCAGTCGGGCAACGAACCGCTTACCGAAAACAAATGCACAGACGCTGTCTGCATAAACGCAAGCCGTATTTATGACAGCTGCGGCTCAAAGGATTGCCTTAGCAATCTTGCGGTTTATTTTACACCTTGCAGTCAAACTGTTATCAATAACGCATCATCTGTAAAAATCTGCAAGGCAAGCGTTATAACCGCCGATGTAAGCGTTGAATCAATCGCTTTTCATCGTGGCTGTTATGCGGTTGATGTTACATTCTATTTTGATATTTCTCTTGAGGCATATACCTGCGGTTCAACAATTCCGTCACGGGTAAACGGACTTGCAATTTACGGTAAAAGGTCGGTTCTTTACGGCAGTGAATCAAATTCAAAGAGTTTTTCGAGCGACAGTTGTATAGTTTGCTCTCAACCTGTTACATCATGCGGTTGCACGGAGTTTTTACCAAATGCAACAGTACAAATTTCCGAACCTATGGCTCTTTCGGCACGACTTATAAAAGGAAGTGTTCCGCAGCTTCCTTGTGCTCCTATACCTGAATGTGTAATAACATACTTTGGTGACGATTTTGCTGTGACCGGAGATGCGAGCGTAAGTGCCACTATCGGTATTTTTACAATTACACAGCTTGAGAGAAATGTACAGATTATGATTCCGTCATATGATTTTTGTATTCCTCGCAAGGAATGTAAGCCTGAAAGCGACGACCCGTGCGAAGTATTCAGCAGGGTAGATTTTCCTAACGAATCATTCTTCCCGCCGAATGCAAGACCTGAAGAAAGAGAAAAATGTAATTTTGAGTGTGGCTGTAACGGCTGACAAAGAAAAAGGCAGGCAGTTTTTACTGTCTGTCTTTTAGCTTGTTTTATTAAAGTTAAGGTTAATTATGTTTTGATTTGAAGTTTGTATTAACAATTTTCTAATCTAAAAATCGCCCTAAAGAATCATAACGAAAATTTTTGTTTGAAAAGTATTTCAATTAAATCCGCTGTTTTTTCATAACCGAAGTCATTTGATTTTATAGTCAGATTGTAATTTTTTGCACAAATTATGTCATATCTATCTACAATACAGAAAAAATTAGTGTTAAAATTTATTCATTTTGTTGACAAAGCATTTTTGCAGTGATAACATAGAAATATAAATATATTAGTTAGGGGTTATAAAATGAAAAAATTTAAAAAAACTATTACAGCTATAATTGTTACCGCAATGCTTGCTTCCGCATTTTCTGCAATACCTTTCACTGCAAACGCAGTCGAAGTAAATGTACCAAAGGTTTCGCAGAGCAGAGATGCTGTGCATTCTGTTGTAACAAGCGGCGACTACCGCTATGAGAACATTGATGGCAAGTCAATTATTTTTTGGGAATACCTTGGCAGTGATACCGATGTAGTTATTCCGGAACAGATTGACGGCAAAACCGTAACTATGCTTGCTCGTGGTGCGTTTTATAATAAAACAAATTTGAAAAGCATCACTCTTCCAAAAACCCTTACATACATTAAGGGTTGTGCTTTTTGGGGTTGCACAAGCCTTGAAAGCGTAGTAATTCCGGACGGTGTTTCAACTATTGAAGAGTATGCCTTTACAGAGTGCTACAATCTTAAAAGTGTAACTATTCCTAAGAGCGTAACCTCAATTGGCGATAGATTATTCTTCCTCCTTAACTCAGACATTACAATTTATGGCTACGAAGGTTCGTATGCACAGAGTTATGTAAACTCTTACACCGATAGCAACAAGCTGAAATTTGTGGCTATTGATGGCAAAAAAGTACTCAAGGGCGATGCAAATGGTGACGGGATTGTAAATGTTTCCGATGTTACATCTATGCAGTTACATATTGCGGGTTCTAAAAATGATGACGGTATGCCTATAATAGATGAAAGCGACAAGGCGGTACTTGAGGCACTCGATCTCAACGGTGACGGTAAGCTTACAGTATCAGATGTAACTGAGCTTCAGATGTATATTGCAACTCAAAATTAAATATTCATATACCTTATAAACAAAAGAAGTGCAGCTCGTATGAACTGCACTTTTTGCTTGCTGTAATTTTGCTTTTATTCTGATATGGAATTTTCTATAATTTTCTCCGCACATTTAATTCCGTCAACTGCGGCAGATATAATTCCGCCTGCATATCCTGCGCCTTCACCGCATGGGTAAAGTCCTGCTATTGCTACGCTTTGCAAATCTTTGTTTCTCATAATTCTGATTGGCGATGAACTGCGGGTTTCAACACCTGTCAGCACAGCGTCACCGTATGAAAAACCGTGTAATTTTTTATCCATTTGCACTATTGCCTGTCGCATTGAGTTTGTTATAAAATCAGGCAGACATTTATTAAGGTCGGTCGGTGTAAAGTCGGGACCTACAGACGGTTTTACATCACCGATTTTTGTACTTGCCTTATTTTCGATAAAGTCGCATACACGCTGAACCGGAGCATTAAAGTTTTCTCCTCCGGCAACAAATGCTTTATGCTCAAGTTCACGCTGAAAATACATTCCTGCAAGCGGATTTTCCGATTGATAGTCGGCAGGTGTAATCCCGACAAGTAAGGCGGCATTTGAATTTTCTTCATTTCTTGCAAATTCACTCATTCCGTTTGTGCAAAGTCGGTTTTCTTCGCTTGAGGCATTTACAACTTTTCCGCCCGGGCACATACAAAATGTATATACGCCTCTGCCGTTTTCAAGGTGAACATTTGTCTTGTAGCTTGCTGCGCCAAGCGCTTTGTTGCCTGCAAATTTGCCGTACTGTGATTTATCAATCATTTCTCTGTGATGCTCAATTCTTGCGCCGACAGAAAATGCTTTTGCCTCAATCGGAATAGCTTTTTCATTTAACATTTCAAAAGTATCTCTGGCGCTGTGTCCGATTGCAAGGATAATTGCATTGGTATCAATGGTTTGTTTAGTTCCGTTATGCTCAATTTCCGCACCTGTAACAGAATTGTCTTTTGCTGAAAATCCGATAAGTTTTGTTTCAAACATAACTTTTCCGCCGAGGCGGATAATTTCATTTCTTATGCTTTTAACTGTCGGTCTTAATTTGTCCGTTCCGATATGCGGTTTTGCATTGTAAAGAATTTCGTCAGGCGCTCCGTGTTTTACAAATTCAATAAGTACCTTGCGCTGACGGGTGTCTTTAGTGCCTGTGGTAAGTTTGCCGTCAGAAAAAGCTCCGGCACCGCCTTCGCCGAATTGTACATTGCTTGTTGTATCAAGAATACCGCTTTTCCAAAAGTTATGTACATCTTCCGTTCGGGTATCTACATCTCTGCCACGCTCGATTAAAATCGGATTTGCACCGCTCTGTGCAAGTATAAGTGCGGCAAATAATCCTGCAGGGCCTGCTCCGACTACCACAGGGCTGACCGTACCTCTGAATTTTTCAACATTATATTCATACTTTTCTGCGATTTCGGCATTTTTAAATTTTTTGCATATCTTTTCTTCGTTTACAAAAAGTTCTGCGTCAACGGTTGCAAGAAAAAATATATTATCCTTTTTTCTTGCGTCAATCGAGCGTCTGAAAATCGTACAGCTTTTAAAAAACTTTTTATCTACATTAATAAGTTTTGCCGCTTTATTTAAGACGGTTTCGCTTGTGTAGTCAAGAGGTAAATGTATATTGCTTATTCTTATCATAGGTTTTCTCCTGTTATAATACCGCTTGCAAAAGCAAAATGCAGGTTAAATCCGCCGCAATCTCCGCAAACATCGAGTGCTTCGCCGCAGATGTATAGATTTTTTACAACTTTGCTTTCAAATGTATAGCCGTTTACTTCGTTTCCGTTTACGCCGCCGAGCATTACCTGCGCTTTTGAAAAATCTTTGCATTGTTTACATTCAAATTTCCAATTTTGAATTAAATTCGCAAGTGATTTTAGTTCTTTGTCGCTTAACTTTTTACAGCTTTCTGTCAATGCTTTGTTTGTAATGCTTTTAATAAGTGCTGTTCCTATTTTTTTATGAAAAAGACCCGTGAAAAATTCTTCGAGCGGTTCATTTGCAAACAGCTTTTTTCTGTCATAAAGTAAATTTAATAATTGTATATACGAATAATCTTTTGTGAGATTTACGGAAATAATCGGATTTTTGGTTTTGGGTAAAAGAGTTGTGAGATTGAACACACAAATTCCCGAAAGTGCATTATCCGTAAACTGTACTTCGCCGATTTCGCTTTTTATTGCTTTTTCGCCGTCATAAAGAGTAACTTCCGCTTTAGCACGGATTCCTTTTAGACTTTTCATAAAATCACTTTTGACCTGAATAGGACAGAGGGCAGGGAATAACGGCGTGATTTTATGACCGAGATTTTTTATAACATCAAGTCCGAGCCCTGTGCCGCCTGCTGTAGGAAAGGCCTTTCCGCCGCATGACATAACTACTTTTTTGGCGGTGTATTCTCCGTTCGAGGTTTTTATACTGAAAAATTCGCCTTTTTTACGGATAAGTTCAACTTTGCAGTCGCATATGATTTCGATTTTCAGCCTTTTAATTTCCATAAGCAAAACATCAAGCACGGCACTTGCTTGTCTTGAATGAGGATAAACAAGTCCGTTTGTTTCTGTGTCGCATACAAGACCTAAGGTTGAAAAGAAATACATAAGTTTTTCTGCGGAAAATCTGTTTAAGGTTTTAGAAACATCAAAACTGCCGCGATAAAATTCTTTACTGACATTGGTATTTGTCAGATTACAGCGGCCGTTGCCTGTAACAAGAATTTTTTTGCCTGCTTTGCTTTGAGCCTCAAGAATTGCTATTTTTAAATCTCTGTTATTTCGTTTTGCCGATATAGCCGCCGCAAGTCCCGCAGCACCCGCACCGACCGTTATTATATCATAATTTGTATTTTTCAAAGTTATCATCCTAAAAAACAGGGCAGCCAAAGCTGCCCGTCGGTTTTTATTTTGGAGCAAAAATTGCGCTTAATCCGCCGAATAAGCCCATACTTGCAAGTCCCATAATTATACCTGCAAGAATTACACCGAGCATTACTGCAATTACGCTTGACTTAAAGTCCATATCGAGCATACTTGCGGCAAGTGTACCTGTCCAGGCGCCTGTACCGGGAAGAGGAATACCTACGAATAAAAGTAAAGCGAAGAACAAACCTCTGCCGGCCTTTGCCTGCAATTTTTTACCGCCCTTTTCGCCTTTTTCAAGGCAGAATTTAAAGAATTTTCCTATAAATTTTTTGTCGCTGCCCCATACAAGAATTTTTCTTGCAAAGAAATATATAAAAGGTACGGGCAACATATTACCTAAGATAGCGAGGACATACACCCAGAATAAATCAAGCTGCATTCCTACACCGAACGGAACGGCACCTCTCAGCTCAATAAGAGGAACCATAGCAATCAAAAATACCAAGATATAGTTTAACAAAACAATACTCCTTTCAAAATAAAGGTACTAAAATAGTATAACAGATACCGATATATATTGCAATTTATTTTTTATCTAAAAAACTACAGCTTTTACGCAAAATTTTAACATACATTTAAAATATAACCATTCCTTTATTTGTCGATTGACATATTATGCAGATTTGTGTAAAATAATATGAGGTGACTAAAAATGGCTACATACAGTTGCGGCAAAAAAGCCAAAGCAATTTTAATTATAATAACGATAGCTCTTGTGGCATTTGCATTTATTCATTCCTCGATGCCTGCTGATATATCATCGGAAGAAAGCGGAAATGTACTTGAATTTTTGCAGAAAATTTTAGACTTTTTAGGTTTTACTCCCGAACTTACTGACCATATAGTGAGAAAATCCGCTCATTTCTGTGAATATACGGCAATAGGAGCAATGCTTATGTCATGCGCATTTGCTTTTGACAAACTGAAACCGTATAAATACTATATAAATGTAATGTTTTGCGGACTTGCGACTGCGGTCTGTGACGAAACCATACAACTTAATGTAGAGGGCAGAGCGGGAATGATTACAGATGTACTGCTCGACTTTTCGGGTGTGATTTTCGGCACATTAATAATGCTTTTTATTTTTTTGATATACAAAAAGCGTTTTATCGCTAAAAGTGAAAATAAATGAATATTTAAGATTAGGAAAGGAAACAGAAACGAATGGAAAATGTAAAAGAAAACAAAATGGGCATTATGCCCATGACAAAACTGATACTTACTATGTCGTTGCCTGCAATTTTTTCAATGACAATTATGGCAATGTATAATGTAGTTGACAGTATTTTTATCGGACAGTACAGTCAGGAAGGACTTAATGCCACTTCACTTGCTTATCCGTTGCAGATGCTTTTGATTGCTGTAGCGGTCGGTACGGGCGTCGGTATTAACTCGCTTGTTTCAAGACGATTTGGCGAAAAGAATTTTAAAGAGGCAAACGAGGTTGCAACCCACGGTCTGCTGTTAAGTTTTTTCAGCTACGCAATATTTCTTGTCCTCGGTATTGTGATTTCAAGACCTTTTATGATGCTTTATACAACCAACGAAAATATCATAGAATACGGTACACAGTACCTTACAGTGGTTCTCTGCTTTTCGCTCTTTACGATTATAGAAGTTACAATCGAAAAAACTTTGCAGGCTACGGGCAATATGATTTTTCCAATGTTGTTTCAGCTCACGGGAGCGGTAATTAATATTATTTTTGACCCGCTCTTGATTTTCGGTATAGGTCCGTTCCCAGAACTCGGTGTTACAGGAGCAGCTGTTGCAACGGTATTCGGTCAGTTTTGCAGTATGATTTTTGCACTTCTGATAATTTTCTTGAAATCTCATTTAATTAAAATTACATTCAGAAAATTTAAATTCAGTATGAAGACTGTAAAAAATATATATGCCGTTGGTTTTCCGTCTATTATTATGCAGTCAATAGGTTCGATTATGATTGTCGGACTTAACGGTATTCTTGCCGCTTCCGAGGCTTCGGTAACGGTTCTCGGTGTTTACTATAAATTGCAGAGCTTTGTATTTATGCCTTGCTTTGGACTTAACCAGGGCGTTATGCCGATTATCGGTTACAACTACGGCGCAAGAAACCGCAAGCGTGTATATTCCGCACTCAAGCGTGGTATTATAATTGGCGTAATTATTATGACTTTAGGCACATTGGCAATGTGGATAATCCCTGAACAGCTTATTTCAATGTTCGGCGGCACAGAGGAGCTTATGAAGATCGGCGTGCCTGCGTTCAGAATTATAAGTCTTTGCTTTATTCCTGCCGCAGCGGGTATTATCTTTACCACCTTGTTCCAGGCAGTCGGCAAGGGAATCAGAAGTCTTATTATGTCTTTTGCCCGTCAGCTTGTGCTTATTTTACCGATTGCGTTTATTTTCTCAAGAATTTGGGGAATCGGAGCAGTTTGGTATGCATTTCCAATTGCCGAGATTTTCTCGCTTACTATTGCAATTTGTTTCTTTATAAATCTTGTTAAAGGCGATTTTAAAAAGTTAGGTTAATTTTGTCCACCTCAGTGCATATATTGCATTGAGGTGGTTGTTTTGACAGAAGAAAATTTTACAAATGAAATTACATACGATGACGGTTGGCAGAGTGCCTCTTGCCCCGAATATTCAACTCCTGCGCATGCGGAAACGGAAGAGGAAAGCCCTCAAAATACAGAATTACCGCCGCAAAAGCGTAAAAAATCTCACAATACGCAAGTCCTTGTTACGATGCAGCTTATAATATGTTTATTGCTTGCTTTGGCTGCGTTTGTTATAAAAACTGTCGGCGGCGATTTTTACACTGCTGCCCGTCAATGGTATTACGGCGAACTTAACAAATCAATTATAGCCGAAAATACTCCCGACGATTACAATTTATCCGAAATTTTCGGTACTGCGACAGACGATGAAGTTTGAACTGTTCAATATTAAATTCATTGTTTCGTACACATTACTCTGCCTGATTGCCGTTTGTATTATACTTGATATATTCGGCGGATTTGTAATGTGCAGTTTTGCTGTGGTCATTCACGAATCGGGGCATCTTTTAATGATGCTGATTTTCGGCAGCAAACCGAAGAAAATCAGCATTTCTTTGTTTGAAATTGCAATAAATGACGAAAGCCGACAGCAAAGAGGTGATTTACAGAATTTTCTTATAGTTTTTTTCGGGCCGTTTGCTAATTTTATTTGTTTTATTATTATTTTTCTGATATACTTATGTAATGGAACAGATTTATTAAAATTTGCTTATGTAAATCTGTCGCTCTGTCTTTTAAATTTACTGCCTGTAATGTCGTTTGACGGTGGGCAGCTATTGTATATTTTGCTTAGCCGCAGATTTACGGGTCATACGGCGGAAAAGACAGTAAATATCATAACTTTCATCGCATTATTTCCAATAGCTGTGCTGGGATTTATAATACTTTTTAATTCGGATTATAATTTTTCGCTGTTGTTTGTATGCGGTTATATTATACTTTCATTAATTTTTAAAAACAACAGGTATTTCTGACGGAGGTAATACAATGGTCAGCAAGGAAGTAGAAAAACTTTTGCTAAAGGTTCAAAAGCCGGGCAGATATGTTGGCGGAGAGCTTAACGCAGTCGTAAAAAATAAAAAAGATGTTGATGTGAGGTTTGCTTTCTGTTTTCCTGATACCTACGAAGTGGGAATGTCGCATCTCGGAATGAAAATTCTATACAGTTTGTTTAATTCAATTCCATATATATGGTGTGAAAGAGTTTTTGCGCCGTGGATTGATATGGAAGAAGAAATGATTAAAAATAATATTCCGCTTTATGCACTTGAGAGCGGCGACCCAGTGTCGGATTTTGATTTTATCGGTTTTACATTGCAGTATGAGCTTAGTTTTACAAATGTGCTCAATATGCTTAAGCTTTCGGGTGTGCCGATTAAATCCTGTGAGCGTACAGGTTTAAAGCAGATTGTTGTGGCAGGCGGTCCTTGCACCTGCAACCCCGAGCCGATTGCGGATTTTATCGACCTTTTCTTCATAGGTGAGGGCGAAGAGGTTGACCTTGAGGTAATGGAGCTTTACAGAAAGTGCAGAGCAGAGGGTAAGTCAAGAGAGCAGTTCCTCATTGAATGTGCACAGATAGAGGGCGTGTATGTGCCGTCGCTTTATGATGTTGAGTACAACGAGGACGGCACAATTAAACGGTATATTCCAAAGCACGGTGCTCCGTCTGTTGTTCACAAGCGCCTTATGAAGAAAATGGACGAAAGCTATTATCCCGATAATTTCGTAGTTCCGCTTGTGGAAATTGTGCATGACAGAGCGGTGCAGGAGATTTTCCGTGGCTGTATTCGTGGCTGTCGATTCTGTCAGGCAGGCTTTATCTACCGCCCTGTACGAGAGAAATCGCCTGAAGTCATCAATAAGCAGTGCAGAGCATTGTGTGAGAATACGGGTTATGACGAAGTGTCGCTTTCTTCGCTGAGTTCAAGCGACTACACACAGATTGTGCCGTTGCTTACAAAACTCAATGAGTGGAGTAAGGACGAAAAAGTCAGTATTTCTCTGCCGTCATTGCGAGTTGACGGTTTTACCGACGATATTATGAATAAAATCAAAACAGTGCGTAAAAGCGGACTTACATTTGCGCCCGAGGCGGGAAGTCAGCGTATGCGTGATGTTATCAATAAAAATGTTCAGCATGATGAGCTTATGCAGACCTGCGCGACAGCTTTTGCAGGCGGTTGGACTACTGTAAAACTGTACTTTATGATCGGTTTGCCTACAGAAACAATGGACGATGTAAAGGCAATTGCCGACCTCGGACAGGCTGTAGTCGATACTTATTATAATTGCCCGAATAAGCCAAAGGGAAAGGGTGTAAGAGTAACAGTTTCTGCGTCATCATTTGTGCCAAAACCGTTTACGCCGTTCCAGTGGCACGGACAGGACACAATCCCTACTTTGCACGCTAAACAACAGCATATCAAAGAAAGCATTACAACCCGCAAGATTCAGTTTAATTACCACGATGCCGACACAAGTTACCTTGAGGCGGTATTTGCCCGTGGTGACAGAAAGCTGTGTAAAGCAATGGAAATTGCCTGCGAAAAAGGTTTTCATTTTGACGGTTGGGGCGACTGCTTTGATTTGCAGAAATGGCTTGATATTTTTGAAGAGTGCGGCATTGACCCGACATTCTACGCAAACCGTCAGCGTTCGTTTGACGAGGTATTTCCGTGGGATCACCTTGACTACGGCGTAACTAAGGATTATCTTATTAAAGAATGTAAAGAAGCATATGAAAATACAACAACACCGCATTGTCGTTTGAAGTGCAACAACTGCGGTGCGGCAAAATACGGGGAGGGTGTGTGCTTTGAAAAACGCAAGAGTTTGGTTTAAGAAAGATAACGAGTGCCGTTATATATCGCACCTTGACCTTAACCGCTGTATGTTAAGAGCATTGCACAAGAGCAAAGCTCCGATATGGCATACCGAGGGATTTAATCCGCACCCGTTCGCAACTTTTCCTCTGCCGCTTTCACTCGGATTCAGAGGAATTAACGAGTGTATGGATATAAAATTGATTGAAGATATTTCCGATGAAGAATTAATCAATAATCTTAATGCCTGCCTGCCGCAGGGCATAAGGGTTTTTGCGGTTACAGAGCCGATTATGAAAGCCGGAAAAATTGCGTATGCAAGGTTTAATATGAAAATCAGCAGTGATAATCTTAACTCTGATAAAGTATATACCGCACTGAAAGAACTTTTGGAAAGCGAAGAAATTATGCTTGAAAAGAAGTCAAAGTCGGGTTACAAGACTGTTGATTTAAAGAAAAGTATTAAAAATTATTCTTTATCGGAAAAATGTGATTTTGCCGAGCTTGAAATTGTACTTTCCGCAGGCAGTACCGACAACACAAATCCGAACCTTATTATCAAGGCTTTGGAAAATGCTGCGGGTGAAGAATTTTACGCCGATATTACGAGAGAGGATTTATATAATTCTGATATGGAATTATTTAGATAAACTATGTTTACATTTACAATTCGCAATGCAAATTCATACCAAGCAATTTTTTAACGGCGGCATTGACAAAGAATTTGAAAAACTTGAAGACGAAATTTCAGCAAAATTTCTTGAGTATATCAAGCTGTATTCTAAGCTGTAATTAAGATTTTTAAAAAATCACACAAAGTTTCACATTTTTTTGTACTTTTATTCATATAATCGTCACAAAAGCAGGTTATTATATAAGCACAATAAAGTTAACGAGAAGTTTTCATAGATTTTCCTCTTCTAAATTTTCTAACCATTGCAATGACCGACACAGTCGGTCATTTTGCTTTTTACCGAAAACGGAGCAGTTATGTATTATTATTCTCTAAACGAATATTTAAAAAACACCTTTGGCGAAAAGGTATATAAAATTTCTCTTGACGGCGGTATGACTTGCCCTAACCGTGACGGCAAAATAGACACACGGGGGTGTATTTTTTGCAGTAGGGGAGGTTCGGGAGAATTTTCCGCCGACAGAAACCACAGCATAACCGAGCAAATTCGGGAGGCTAAAGAGAGAATCGGCAGAAAAACCGATTGTAAAAAATTTATTGCTTACTTTCAGCCGTTTACAAATACATATGCGCCCGTTGAGTACCTTGAAAAAATCTTCACCGAGGCTGTCGCACCCGATGAAATTGTCGCTTTGTCGGTCGCTACCCGTCCCGACTGCCTGCCTGACAAAACCGTAAATTTGCTCTCAAGACTTAATAAAATAAAGCCTGTGTGGGTGGAACTCGGCTTGCAGACAGTTCATAAAAGCACGGCAGAATATATTCGCCGTGTATATGACTTAAGCGTGTATGATGATGCGGTTAAGCGCCTGCACAAGGAGGGCATAAGCGTAATCACGCACATTATAATCGGTTTGCCTAACGAAACGGAAGATATGATAGTGCAGAGTGCTGAATATGCGGGCAAATGTTCCGACGGAATTAAGTTACAGCTTTTGCACATATTAAAGGATACCGACTTATGCGATGAATACGAAAAGGGCAATGTGCCCGTTCTGTCGCTTGAGCGATATGCGGATATACTTGTAAAATGCCTTAGAGTTATCCCAAAAACCACCGTAATACACAGGCTTACGGGTGACGGAGATAAAAAAATACTTGTAGCCCCCTTGTGGAGCGCAGACAAAAAGCGTGTGCTTAACTATATTAACAAGGTATTAAGGGAAAGCGAATAATAAGTATTATTAATTTTAAAAAAAGTCTTGATTTTCCTTTGCGTATTTGATATAATAGGCATTGTCTTTGGAGAGATGTCCGAGCTGGCCGAAGGAGCATGATTGGAAATCATGTGTACGGTAATCACCGTACCAGGGGTTCGAATCCCCTTCTCTCCGCCATAATTTTAAAAAGTCTTGTCGATTCGGCAAGGCTTTTTCTTTTGTTATAATGTTTTATTGTGAAAAATATTGCTGAAAAGTGCGGTTATAACAAATAACTGCAAAACCAATGCAAATTATGCATATTGACAGCAAAAATTTTTTTCTTATAAAAAATTTATAAAATTATAATTCTTTGTAGTAATTTTAAATATTATTATTGCACAATAATTATATATTTATTTTGTATATAATTAATAAAGAAATGTCAAAATCGACAAAACATCAAAAAAATATTGAAATAAAAACCTAAAAATGTTATAATATAAAGGAATAAAATTATGGGTTAGTATATGGTCTGACTGCCGAATACAGCAAATTCACCGAAGGTCAGTCGGTAAAAGCGGTCGCCGTCAAAGCAAAACTTCCCTCTCGGACGGTACAGACTTATTCGGCTCATATGTTTCAATTTTTTTAATGGAGGTAATAAAAATGAAAACGAATTTCAAGCGTATTGGCAAACAGTCGATTTCTATTGTGCTTGCTGTTATGATGATGCTTTCGACTATGCTTGTCGGTATGGTTACTTCGAATGCAGTAGAAATCCCTGCTAATACAGACTTTTATCTTGATATTAGTAATGCTACTGATAAATTTGCGAATCCAAGTACTATATATATGTCTGTTGTTGGTACAGGCAATGAGAATTACGAATCATCTGAAATTGATTCGTCAGCTATAACTAAAGGCAATTATAGTCCATCGAGGGATACTTGGTACCAAATGACACAAATAGATAATTCTAATATCTATAAAGTAACTGTTACAACATCTTCAAATATTGGAAAAGTATCTTTTTGGAGTAATGATATTCGGGGCTATGATGATGTTTATGCTGTTAGTTGTACTTTAGGTAAAACTTATGATGGTAAAAATAATTTATTTACTTTAACTAAAAATTCAGTTCATCATGATACTCAGCAATCTTATTCTTTTGGCGGTACTTGGTCAACATATGGCAGTACAGAACCGACAGAACCGACAGAACCGGTAGCTAACAATGTAGTATATTTAAAAAATGCTGCTAACTGGAATGAAAGTTTCTTTGCTTATATTTGGAATGACAAAGGTAATCTTACAGATTGGGCTAGTGCTCCTGTTATGACATATGTCAGCACTGACAGTGACGGTAATAAGATTTATAAATATGAGAATAATAATTTATCAAATTATACCGATATCATTTTCAGATATGGATCTCAAGGTTCTGCCACTGCTGCCACTTGTGATAGTCAGACCGGAGACTTAACATTAAATGTAGGTAAGATGTATAATAACTCAACAAATCAATGGGAAACTTATACTGCTCCTACAACAACTTACATAATAACAACAGAAACTCCTGAAAACGGTAAAGTTACTACTTCTGCAACCTCACTTGCGGCAGGCAAGACATTTACAGTAACAGCCTCACCGAATGACGGTTATGTGCTTGATACTGTTACTGTAAAAGATGCAAACGGTAATGTTATTGAGCCTAACACTGACGGCACTTACACAATGCCTGCAAGCAATGTAACTGTTTCTGCTACATTTAAGGTAAAGACAGATGTCAAATACTCTGTTACATACACAGCTCCTACAGGCGAGGGCGTAGTAGATTCAAGTATTAATCCTAAAGATACTACATTAGCCGCAGGATTAGCCGCAGGTACACCTGTAACTGTAACTGTTACAGTAAACGAGGGCTACACAGCTTCTCTTGCTGTTGCTGGTGCAACAGTAACAACTTCTACAAGCGGCAATACTTATACATTTACATTCTCAATGCCTGCAAAGGCAATCACAGTTGCTCCTAAGGTTACAAAAGCCGGAGAAAATACCGGTACATTGATTCCGAATCTTTACCTCATTTACAGCGACAGCAGTTCAAAACCGAGTGATTTCACACAGTATCTTAACCTTTACTATAATTCAGATAATCAGGTGTATGCTTACTTTGACGAGTCGAACTTTGACGACTCTAAAGAATATTGTTTTATGATTTCTAATTCAAAAGGTGAGTCAACATCATGGGAATATGCGTATGAAAATTACAATAAATCTAAAACTTTATCTGATAGTGAAAAACTTGAATGCGGCCAAAGCGATCATTGGTTGCCTATGGCAGGTCAAGGCCAAAGTGTACAAGCAGTTTTCGCAAAGTTTAAAGTACGTGATGCTTATGTAGGTACTATTTCAAGTGTAAAGATTAACCTCGGTTACTACGACGGTAAGGACATTGTTGAGAGTTCAACTGACTCTTCAAAGGCTACAACTTACGAGGTAATTCCTACAAGTGGTGTAGAGGGAATGGTTCAAGTATTTGCTAAAGACGGTACTATCAGAGCTACATATCAGAAGTATGCTGATATGGCAGACACTGTACTTACAGCAGAAAATACGGCTGATTTGACTAAATATGCTAAAAAAGATTATTACGATACAGCATATGCAAAAGTCGGTACTAAACTCAAGATTACAACTACTATTGGCGAAGGCTACAGAGAAAAATATTTTGTAAAGGCTTTCTCAATCAACGGTTATTCATACGGTATTATCGATGCTTCACAGGCAGATACCACAGACGGTGTATATACTTGTGAATATACCATTCCTGAAGATTTTGAGGGCAGCAGAATAGAAATCACACCTATTTACTACTACATTGATGATACTGATACCGTTACATTCTATGTAGAGGGCTTTGACGAAACAGTACAGGCTAAGTGGGGCAACACAGTTGCTGTTCAGGCTTGGTACACAAACGGCGTAGAAAAGGACGAATTTAATTCTCTAACAAAGAATGCGCTTGGCGGTTATCCCGGTCAGCCTTTGGTATATGAGGGTGGTAAATATTCAATGCAGATTCCTAAGTACCTTAATGGTAATAAAGCCAATACGGTATCCGGTATTACATTGAACAACTACTTCTGGGACGATATACATAAACAGAGCTTCTCAAATACGAAAGATGACAGTGAATTTAACTGCCAGACCTATGACTATGATGACTTCTACAAACTTTCTGAAACTGCGGATGTAGATAATATTATCTTCGACTTCCGTTACAGAACTACAATAGATAATGCCCCTAAGGACAATTTAACCAACTCTACTTATAATCCGGACGAACTTGAACCGCTTAAGGATTACTATGGTAATATCGTTGACATCTTTGGAAATATTCTTTCAAAAGATTGGACTGCTGAATATGACAGCAAGCATCTTACAGTAATATCTGACGGTTATAAGAATAATGAAAATATTGGTAAATATGCTACTGAGTGGTCAGTATATGCCCCTGACGGTACATACATTACTACAATCAACTGTTCTAGCCTTATTGATGAGACCAAGGTTGACTCTGCTTATCAGGTAGCTTATAACAAACTTAAGCAGCAATATGCCGGTTTACCTGTAAAGATTGCTTATGAAATGTCAAAATTTGACGGTTTCGATAAGGGTACTCGTGCTGACGGTCGTTGGTATTTCTCTAAGAAAGCTCAGAAGATTTCCGCTAATGTTAAGATTGAGTACAGAGCAGACGATACTTCTCCGTTTATCGAAGACGCATTTGTAGCAGACAGCAATGTCGGTGAAAAAACAGGTGCTAAGGCTTACTTTACAAATGCCGATTACAACGGCAAGACAACTTGTCAGGGTGAAGTCGATGGCGGTAACTTCAGTGTTCATGCTCAAACAGACGCCAATGCTAATTACTATTTCCTTGGCTGGTACCTTAAGACCTCTGACGGTTATTCATTCATTACTAATGAGTCCGATACTGACATCCCAATGACAAACAACGCAACTTATGTTGCTCGTTTCATTAATACTCCAAGCGGCACATTAACACTTTCACACACATTGCTTGACGGTTCTGCTTATGGCAAAACTTTCATTAAAGCAGACATCATAGACAGCGCAAATAATGTTAAGGCTTCTATTGATGAAACATCAGGTAACCTTGTAATTCCTTCAAAATATGTTACTTATACAAGCACATATATCATTCGTCTTACACTTAGAACCGTACCTTATGGTAACGATACTGTAGAAGGCTTCTATGAAGGTTACAGTAGTGACAAACCTGTACGTTATAATAAAGATTTTACAGGTACAGGTGAGCAAACTTACAGTGTAGAGCGTGCAATTAGCTCATTGTTTGAAGAAATCAAAAACGCCGATGGCAGTATTTCTTACAAACTTAAAAAGTCAAACATTCCGTTCTATTCAAATATCACATCAAATCCACTCGAATACACGATTACTTACACTTATAAAACAAGACTTAACGGTGAACAGAGTTATGTTATTAAGGATAAAGTATCAGGTATTGAGTTAGAGGAAATGTGGGCTGAGAATGTAGTTGCCGGTCTTACAAAAGAACAGCTTAGCAAAGCATTCATCATAAGGAAAGCTCCGTTTGTTTCAAACTTCAGAGAAGTAATTACGTGGGATATGGATAAGGCGACTATTAACAGTTATGTTGCAACAGTATCGGCTAACACAACCACTGTTGATCTTAATATTTCTGCTTTGACAGTTGATGGTCAATGGACACTGCCTGCTACAGTTAAGTATGGCGAATTAGCTATGTCTTCGGACGGTGATTATCTCTACAAGACAGGTACAACTGAATTCCCTGAAAAATTCAATTATTCCGGCACTACCAAATATGATTTCAGTTTCTGGGCTATCTTTGATAACAAAGAAAAGGCTGATCAGTACAGCAAAGCAGTAGCAGAGTATATGTCAGGTACTCCTGCTGCGGATATGTCACAGAGATTAACTGCTCTTACACAACTTGGCGGTTATGATAATCTTATTTCTAAGTCATATTCTAAGGAATATAACTACATCAGCTATCAGGATTATTATATAGTTCCTGTTTATGCAGGCAGATTTGCAAAGAGTGAAATCAAAGAGTCGCAGGCAAGCATCAGACTTCTTGAATACACCAGAAACCAGTGGACAACAGGCGACGGTGTAAAGGGTGACGGCGAAACACTTAATACAGGTGCTACTAAGACCGATTACCTCTACACAGACTTTGCACTCAGCTTTGATAAGGATCAGGAACTCATCAAGAATAATGCTAATATCAAGGTTGGAGTTACCTTTGAAGTCGTTGCAAAATATAACGATATTAATGATCTCAAGTCTTATGAAACAACTTCTAATAAAGATGCTATTGGCAATTTGGTAAAGGCTGCAACTGCAAACGGTAAGGTAGGCACTTACACAATGGACGGTGCTGAAAGAAATGTTTACAAATATGAGATTAATAACTCTAATATTTCTGTAAAGAACAGAATTGAGTATTATTTAAGATTCAAGAACAGTGAAACATCACAGCAGAATGTTATGAAGGTTTACTCATATATTTATGATACAGTTTCAGGAAAGATTTACTTAAGTGATCCTGTTTATATGAATATGTATGATATCGGTAACCTTACATATATTACTTCTGACTTAGCAAACATCAACTTAGGTCCTGACGCCACAGTTTGATGATTTGAATTTTTGGCAGGGCAGAGTAAAATCTGCCTTGCCGTTAAAATACTTATGGAGGTATTTGAATGAAAAACAAAAAGTTTTATTCTTCACCTGAAGTTGAAGTAACTAAATTCTCATTTGAGAATATTCTCGCTGACAGTGAGAATGATGATGTTGAATTGCAAAGAATTAAACAGAGCAACCCTGATGTTATTGCTACTGATGGTGCTGATGTAGAATGGTAATTTGTTATGAAAACTAAAAAATTCGTAAGAATTGCAAGTGTTATGCTTGTATTAATATTCACAATGTCAGCTTTTGTATCTGCTAACGCAGCTACATATTTTGAAGAAAACGGTTTTAAATATTCACCTATAAGCAAATTTAATTGCAGAATTTACGGATATACAGGCACTGATAAAAATGTGTCAGTTCCAAACAAACTTTCTTCCTTTACCGTATTGGAAATTGCCGATTCTGCTTTTACGAATAATAAAGATATTGAATCTGTATCATTTGCAAACGCTAAGGCAATCGACGCTATAGGCGAGTTTTCGTTTGCGGGCTGTACATCTTTAAAATCAGTCAATATTCCGAGTACACTTGATAAAATCGGTTTCGCTTCATTTATGGGTTGTACTTCTTTGACTGACATTAACATCAGCTCTAATATTTCTGTAATTAACGGACAGGTTTTTCAGAACTGCACTTCTTTAACAGAGTTTACCGTTCCTAATTCTGTCGGTACAATTTCGGATTTTTCATTTGCAGGCTGTACCTCTCTTGAAAAAGTCGTTATTCCGAAAACAGTTAAAAATATTTCTGACAAAGCATTTTTGAATTGCGATAAACTTACAATTTTCGGTTATACAAATTCTTATGCTCAAACTTATGCAGAAAAAAACGGAATTAACTTTGTTGCACTTGACGAAAAAACTTTGTACGGTGATGTTAATCTTGACGGCAAGATAGATATTAATGATGTAACACTTCTACAGCGTTACATTGCAGGTGAGTCTGTATTAACAGATGACGCTGTTAAGGCTGCCGACTTTAACAAGGACAGAATTATTGATATAATTGATGCTACAGCAATTCAGACATTTATCGCTCACGGTCAAAACTAAATTATTAAACTTAAGCACAGGTGGCAACACCTGTGCTTTTTCTTGCTTATTTTTAGATTTTGTTATATAATAAAATTTGGTGATGTTATGCCGATTTACAAAATTGCTGATATTATAAGCGATATAAGACCTAAATTTCCGACATTTGAAAAAAATGCAAAGAATTATGAGTATTCGGGCAACGAACCTGCTCAAATTAAACTTGCAGTTAAAGAAGATTTTCTGCGTGAAAAATACAACGAGAATATGCTCTTTTCTATCGGTGAATTGGAATGTATTTTTATGTCAGATGTTTTCAATAAAAAAATTCTGAAATATAATGCAATATTTCTCCATTCGTCTGCAATCCTTTATAAAGGCAAAGCGTATCTTTTTTCTGCCGATTCGGGAGTGGGCAAGTCAACGCACACAAAACTGTGGATAAAAAAATTCGGCGCTGAAAATGTACAGATAATCAATGATGATAAACCGATTATCAGATTTATTGACAACGATTGGTATGTGTACGGTTCGCCTTTTGACGGTGGAACGGGGATAAATAAAAATATCCGTGCAAAACTCGGCGGCATTATTTTTCTTGAAAGGGCAGAGGAGAACAGTATTGAAGTCCTTGACAAAAACAGTATTTTTTCAAGAATATATAAAAATACGATTAAATTTTCTCTTGATGATGAATATGCGGGATATATGTTAAATACGGCTGATAAGTTGATTAAGGAAAATTATTTCTATTTGCTAAAATGCAATATGAATATTGAATCGGCGGAAATTTGCGAAAAATTTTTACTGACAGGAGATAGCTATGGAAAAGCTGAAAAAAATACTTGATTCCGAAACCAATAAGTGGATAGTAAAAAAAGCCAAACCACAGATTTTCGGTATTATAATTATGTCTGTTATTTTCGGCGGAATGGCATATCTCGGTGTTGCGGTCGCTACTTTGTCGAGGGGTATTGTGGATTCGGCGGTTAACTCTGATGTCGGCGGAATTGTGTATTTCGCAATTATACTTATTTCACTTACGATCGCACAGCTTGTCATAAGAATTATAAGTAAGGTGCTGACTTTCAATGTATCGTCAAAACTTGAAATTTCTATAAAACAAGATATTTTCGATAATATTATCAGAAAAAAATATAATGAGATTTCAAGCATACACACCGGCGAACTACTTAACAGAATAACAAGCGATGTGTCGGTTTTAGTCAGTTCGATTATTTCTATAGTGCCGAATATGGTGTATTTTATCGTAAAATTGGTTGGTGTTTTTGTTGTACTGTTTGCTATTGATAAAACTTTCAGCCTTGTTTTTGTTTTCGGCGGTGCGCTGATGTTTGTTGTTGTGCTGCTTTTTAAGTCAAAAATGAAAACATTGCATAAGGCGGTACAGGAATCTGACGGTAAGACAAGGTCGTTTTTTCAGGAGATTTTTTCAAGTCTGCTTGTGGTAAAAGTTTTTGGCGCTGAAAATAAGGTGTCTGAAAATGCTATGAATTTGCAACAGAATAATTTTAAAATAAAACGAATAAGAAATTATATCTCTATAGTTGCCACAACCGGATTTTCTTTTATATTTGCCCTCGGATATATGTATGCTTTAATTTGGGGTGCTTTTGCAATCAGCGACCATACCATTACATACGGTGTATTGACTTCTATGCTTGCGCTTGTGTCGCAAATTCAAGGTCCTGTTCGTGGTATCAGCAGTATTTTGCCGTCATATTATTCTGCTCTTGCAAGTGCGGAGCGACTTATGGATATTGAAAATCTCGATAATGAAGATGTGGTAAATAATTCTGCAATCGATACCGAAAAGCTGTATGATAAGACAGAAAAAATAGTTTTTGATAATATTACTTTCAGCTACGGCAGGGAAAATGTGCTTGAAAATACAAGTCTTGTGCTAAAAAAAGGTGATTTTGCATTGCTTGCGGGAATTTCGGGAATAGGCAAAAGTACGCTTACAAAGCTTTTGCTTAATGTAATTTCACCCGATAAAGGCGAGATTTATCTTTCGCTTTCAAACGGAGAAAATGTGTTTGTCGATAAAAATATAAGATGTATGTTTTCGTATGTACCGCAAGGTAATTTTCTGCTTTCGGGTACAATCAGAGATAACATTGCATTTGTGTCGAATAATCCCGATGACGAAAGAATTATTGAGTCTGCTAAAATTGCCTGCGCTTATGATTTTATAAACAGATTGCCAAATGGACTTGATACTGTCGTGGGTGAGAACGGAAAGGGCTTGTCGGAGGGTCAGATACAAAGAATTGCTATTGCGAGAGCGGTTTACTGTAATTCTCCGATTATTATTTTTGATGAGGCAACCTCGGCACTTGACGCCGAAACAGAAGTTCAACTGCTTAAAAATCTTAAAACACTCAAAGATAAAACTTGTATTTTGATTTCTCATAAAATGGCGGCAAAAGAAATTTGCAACAAAGAAATTGTAATTAAGAATAAAAAAATTATTTCTTACGATATTTAGGTGGGTACAAGCAAAATCTCACTCCTGACTGAATACTTATAATTAGGTATAAATCCGATTATAAGCATTGTCAGGGGTGATTTTTTGATTGAATTAATTAATTTTCTGGGGCAGTACCTTTGCTTTTTTATTCTTCATATCTGCGGAAACGGCTCTTTTCCAAAACCTCTTTCCGAAAAAGAGGAGCACGAGTATCTTGTGCGGAGTGCAAAAGGGGATATAGAGGCGAGAAATATTCTTGTTGAACATAATTTAAGGCTTGTGGCACACATTATAAAAAAATATTACGGCAATCAGAGTGAACAAGATGATCTTGTGTCAATCGGCACTATCGGACTTATAAAAGCGATAAATACCTATGACATAAGCAAAAAAATTAAGCTTTCAAGTTATGCGTCACGATGTATCGAGAATGAAATATTAATGCATTTCCGTAATGCTAAAAAAACGGCGCAGGATATTTCACTCAACGAAGCGATTGACAGCGATAAGGACGGAAATCCGCTGACTTTGCTTGATATAATGGCGGTTGATGACAATATACTTGAGCAGATTGATTTTCAACTCAACAGTAAAAAGCTCAGTCAGTTTATTAACGAAGAACTTTCACCCAGGGAAAAAATGATAATTGTTATGCGCTACGGACTTGACGGGAGCGAGCCGCTTACGCAGAAAAAGATTGCACAGAAACTGAATATTTCCCGTTCGTATGTAAGCAGAATTGAAACCAAGGCTTTAAAACTTTTACGAAAACGCTTTGATAACAGTTCAAATTTGTAAATTATTTTAAAGAAAAAAGGCGGTCGAAAGACCGTCTTTAGTTATGAGCCTATGCTGTTGATGAGGTTTTGCATTTCCTGTTTGGTGAAACATTGTGCGCTTTTTCAAGCACGATTTCTTTTTCGTCTTTTTCCATTTGAGCAAATTTTTGCATTGCACTTTCATTTTTTGCAAGTGCATTTACAAAGCCTAACGGCATATCTTTATACATTTTTCATCACCGATATTATTATTTTCAGTTTTGAAAATAATATTCATTTAGATAAATTATTGTTTAGCAAATTGATTTGCCAATTAATTATAAAAGTTTGGTCGACCTTTTCAAAG
>OLPO01000221.1_pt1 | contig 49443 bp, 36 predicted proteins | sample 1672831 | NCBI WGS metagenome assembly OLPO01 (sample SAMEA3136728, study PRJEB25190) | human gut metagenome | reverse complement strand
TATGCTAAGTAGGGGCTGCCGCCCGGGAAAAACACCGGGAGGCAGCCCCTTCTTTCCGAAAAACCAGATGACGATCTTCCTCTGTGATTCTTATTCTTCCTCGATGTGCTCCCGTCCGACCTGAATGATGGTATGAACGTGCTCATCGGCAAGTCCGTAGAAAATCTGCTTTCCATCGCGCCTTGCGCCGACAAGCTTCGCCTGACGAAGTATTTTCAGCTGATGCGATACGGCAGATTGCGTCATATTCAGAGATTCTGCAATGTCGCTGACGCTTCGTTCCTCGTCATACAGCGCATAGAGGATCCGTATCCTCGTGGAATCTCCGAAGACTTTGAACAGCTCCGCAAGGTCAAACAGCTCGTTTTCATCCGGAATGTTTTTCTTTGAATTCCGGTCTGAAATCCTGTCTGAATTCCGTTCCGGATGCACGCCTGTATTCATCCCGTTACCTCACCTTCAGCGCCCGCATGGAATTCAGAACGCAGAGAATCAGAACACCCGTATCCCCAAAGACGGCAAGCCACATCGGTGCAAGACCGAACGCCGCCAGGATCAGAATGCCAACCTTCACAGCGATCGCAAAGACAATATTCTGCTTCGCAATGACAAGCGTGCTGCGGGAAATCCGGACAGCCTTTGCAATCTTGGAGGGCTGATCATCCATAAGGACCACATCCGCCGCCTCAATGGCCGCATCCGAGCCCATCGCACCCATTGCAACACCGATGTCCGCTCTTGCAAGGACCGGAGCATCGTTGATGCCGTCTCCGACAAAGACAAGGCTCGCGCCCTCCTTTCTATTCTGAAGGAGCTGCTCGACACCGGAGACCTTATCTGCAGGAAGGAGCTCCGCATGATACTCGTCCAGCCCAAGATCAGAAGCCACACGCTTCGCAACCTCCTCCCGGTCTCCCGTCAGCATCACGGTGTGTCCGACACCAAGTACCTTCAGCTCCGCAATTGCCTTCTTCGCATCCGGCTTCTCGATATCCGAGATGTGAATATGTCCCGCATACACGCCATCTACCGCCACGTGAATGATGGTGCCCGCCTCATCGCAGCTCTTCCACTTTGCTCCGATGGCATCCATCATTTTGCTGTTGCCGACGCAGACCGTCCTTCCGTTTACGACGGCCCGAATGCCCTGTCCCGCAACTTCCTCCACGTTCTCCACCGCGCAGCCATCCGCTTCGTTTCCAAAGGCCGTGCGAAGCGATACCGCGATCGGGTGCGTGGAATAACGCTCCACATGCGCTGCCAGATGCAGCAGCTCCTTCTCATCCATTTCCTCCGGGTGAAGCGTTGTCACCTCAAAAACACCCTTTGTCAGCGTTCCCGTCTTGTCAAAGACAACCGTATCCGCCTTTGCCAGCGCATCCATGTAGCTGGAGCCCTTGATCAGGATACCTGCCTTCGACGCCGCTCCGATTCCTCCGAAGAACGTAAGAGGTACGGAAACCACCAGTGCGCAGGGGCACGATACAATCAGGAAGGTCAGCGCACGCAGAAGCCAGGCTGCAAAGCTTCCTGCAAAATCTCCCGTCAGCATCGGCGGAATGAGCGCCAGTGCAATGGCCGCAAAGACCACAATCGGTGTGTAAATTCCGGCAAATCTGGAGATGAACTTCTCACTTCTGGATTTCTTCGAGCCTGCATGCTGCACAAGCTCCAGGATCTTCGCTGCCGTAGATTCGCCGAACTCCTTTTCGACTCTGACGCGAAGGACGCCGCTCTGATTGACGCAGCCGGACAGAATCGGATCTCCCGCCGTGACATCTCTTGGAACACTTTCTCCCGTCAGTGCCACGGTATCAAGACTGGAAGTACCCTCCAGAACAACGCCGTCCATCGGGACCTTCTCGCCGGGCCGGATCACAACGGTTTCCCCGACCGCAACCTCCTCCGGGCTGACGACAAGAACCTCTCCCCCGCGTTCCACATTTGCCGTATCCGGCCGGATATCCAGAAGCTGGGAAATGGCACGCTCACTGTTTCCCTCTGCAATTCCTTCAAACAGCTCGCCGACCTGGAAGAACAGCATGACAAAAACCGCCTCGGCAAACTGCTCCTTTCCTCCCGGCACAAAGCCGATCAGAAGTGCTCCGATTGTCGCAATGCACATCAGGAAATCTTCATCAAATACCTCTCCCTCACCGATGTGCTCCATGGCCTCCTTCAGAACATCGAAGCCTGCTGCCGCATACGGGATCAGGAAAATCAGGAGCTTCTGCCACATGGCAAGCTCCGGAAAGGCCTTGGTCACAAGAACAGCCGCAATCAGGAGAATGGATGCGGCAATGATCTGAATGAGCTTCTGCTTCGGCTCCATCTCATCCTCTTCTTCCTCTTCTCCTTCGTCCTCCTCTTCTTCCTCCTCGCGGACCTCGGCCCTGGCCTTTTCGGCTTTCTCCGCCTCGCGAAGCTTCTCTTCCTCCTGCAGTGCCCGTTTCTCTTCTCTGCTCATGGGGATCTCCTCCTTTTACTTCTTCAATTCTTCATATGAGCAATTATTCATATGTTAAAATCAAGAATATACCCGAGGTTCTTCTGTGTCAACCGGATTCTTATACGGAAATGAAAAAAGCCAGCCCGAATGATCTTCCTCCATCCGGCTGGCTGCAAAACAAAAAAAAACCGCTGAATCTTCAGCGGTTTTCGTTCGTAGCTCGTACGGGAATCGAACCCATGATTCTGCCGTGAGAGGGCAGCGTCTTAGCCTCTTGACCAACGAGCCATATCTTCCTGCGGAGCTCTGTGTTCCGAAGCGTTTGTGCTTCATGTCTCGCGCAAGTAAGATATTACTATAGGACCCATTTCTGTGCAAGCGTTTTTTAACGAATTTTTAAAGACTTAATATTTTCGTTATTGTCTGACATTACATGAAATCAAACAGGCTGAACTGATTCGATTCCGGCAGCTCGCCGAGAAGCCCAAGCTCACTCATTTTCTCCAGAATCGTCTGCGACACCTTCGCCCGCTCCCGGATGTCCTGCTGGGAAACAAACGGCCCTCCCTTGCAGGCCTCCTCCAGGGCATCGGCTGCATTTGCACCCATGCCGTGGATCGACGTGTAAGCCGGCATGATTTTACCGTCCACAATCTGGAAGGCGCGTCCGTGCGCAACCCCCAGCTGAATCGGCGTAAACTCAATTCCCCTCGCGTACATCTCCCGCACAACGAGGGCATCGTCCATCTGCGCTTCCTCCGCCGCGGTCAGCTTATCGCGGGCCTGGTACTCCTGCATGCACTGAAGAAGATGCTCCTTCCCCTGTGCCATCATCTCGTAGTCAAAGGCCTTTGCACGGATCGTATAATACGCGCAGTAATAGGCAAGCGGCTGATGCACCTTAAACCAGGCAATGCGGAGTGCCATCATGACATACGCCGCCGCATGTCCCTTCGGGAACATGTATTTGATCTTCAGGCAGGCGTCGTGATACCACTCCGGCACCCCCGCCTCCTTCATCGCCTCCTCCATCTCCGGCTTCAGGCCCTTCCCCTTACGCACGGATTCCATCGTCTTGAAGGCCATGGACGGATCCTCCCCCTTGCCGATGAGGTAAATCATAATGTCATCGCGGCAGCCGATGCAGCTTGCCAGCGTGCAGATGCCCTGTGCAATCAAATCCGACGCGTTGCCAAGCCACACGTCCGTTCCGTGGGAAAGGCCCGAAATCTTGATCAGCTCCGACAGCGTTGTCGGTTTGGTATCCTGCAGCATTCCCATGACAAACTTCGTTCCGAATTCCGGAACACCGAGCGTGCCGACCTTGATGCCGCCGTCCTGCTCCGACGTAATTCCGAGGGATTCCAGGCCAACAAACAGCTTCATAACGCCCTCATCGTCCAGCGGAAGCTGAATCGGATCCACGCCCGTGATGTCCTGCAGCATTCGGATCATCGTCGGATCATCGTGTCCCAGAATGTCGAGCTTCAGAAGGTTGTGGTCAATGGAATGATAGTCAAAATGCGTGGTGACAATCGGCGTTGTCATATCATTGGCCGGGTGCTGCACCGGCGTAAACGTATTGATCTCCTCTCCGAGAGGAAGAACCACGATGCCGCCGGGGTGCTGACCGGTCGATCGCCGCACACCGACGCACCCTCTGGAAAGCCGCTCGATTTCACTCTTTCGCTTGCTGATGCCTCTGTGCTCGCAATAGCCAAGCGTATAGCCATAGGCGGTCTTATCGGCAACCGTCGCAATGGTGCCCGCCTTGAAGGTCTGTTCATGGCCGAAAATAACCTTTGTATAGGCATGCGCCTTGGACTGGTACTCTCCCGAGAAGTTCAGGTCGATATCCGGCTCCTTGTCTCCCTTGAAGCCAAGGAAGGTCTCAAACGGAATGTCAAAGCCGGCACGGGTCAGAGGCTTCCCGCAGTTCGGGCAGTTCTTCTCCGGCATATCCACGCCGCATTTTCCCGAATAGGATTTCACCTCCTCGGAATCAAAATCCGAATAATGACACGACTCGCAGTAGTAATGCGGTGCCAGCGGATTGACCTCCGTAATTCCGGACATCGTCGCAACAAAGGAGGAGCCGACCGATCCCCGGGATCCGACCAGATATCCGTCCTCGTTCGACTTCCACACGAGCTTCTGCGCAATGATGTACATGACGGAATATCCGTTCTTGATGATGGAGGTCAGCTCCCGCTCCAGCCGGTCCTGCACCACCTTCGGCAGCGGATCTCCGTACATCTTGTGAGCCTGCCGGTAGCAGATCTCACGCAGCTGTCCGTCCGAGTTCTCAATGACCGGAGGACATTTGTCGGGACGAACCGGCGAAATCGCATCGATCCAGGACGCGATCCGGTTCGGATTGGTGATGACAACCTCCTCACACTTCGCATTTCCCAGATAGGAAAATTCCTCCATCATCTCATCCGTCGTCTTCAAATACAGCGGCGCAGGCTTCTCCTCCTGGTTCATGCCCATGCTGTCCTGAATGATGGAGCGATAGATCTCGTCCTCCGGATCCAGAAAATGCACGTCCCCGGTAGCGACAACCGGCTTTCCGTACTGCTCCCCGAGGCTGACAATCTTCCGGTTGATGTTCAGAATGTCCTCCTCGCTCCGGATACTCTCATAACGGTCCGACTCGATGAGGAATTCGTTGTTGCCTCTTGGCTGGATTTCCAGATAGTCGTAGAAATCCACAATTCCCGCAAGCGTCTCCTCGCTCTTCTGATCAAGAAGCGCCTGATACAGCTCTCCCATCACGCAGGCCGAGCCGACGATAAGGCCCTCCCGGTATTTCATCAGAAGCGTTTTCGGAATCTTCGGCTTCTGATAGAAGTACGTTAAATGCGACTGGCTGATCAGCCGGTACAGATTCGTGCGGCCGGTCACGTTCTTTGCAAGCAGAATGCAGTGGTAGGGACGAAGACGCCGGATTACATCGGGATCCGAATCCGCAAGCGCATTCATGCCGCCAAGCGTTGTCACGCCCTTCTCCGTAAACATGCCAAGAAGCCGGATAAAAATCTCCGCTGTCGTCGCCGCATCGTCCACTGCGCGGTGATGATGCGGATTGACGACATTCAGGAGCTTTCCGACGGCGTCCAGGTTGTAGGATTTATGTCCCGGGAGCATCACTCTTGCCATGCCCACGGTATCGATGGTGGTAAACGGTGCCGGAAGCCCGAGATCCTTCGCATTCTTCCGGATAAAGCTGATGTCGAACCCGACGTTATGTCCGACCAGAACGCAGCCCTTGCAGAACTCCAGAAATCTTGGCAGCACCTTCTCCACAGGATCTGCGGGAAGCACCATCTCATCCGTAATACTGGTAAGGCGGGTGATCCGGAACGGAATCGGCACCTTCGGATTGATAAATTCCGAGAAGTCTCCTGTTTTGACCCCCTTTTCATAGCGCACCGCGCCGATTTCGATGATCCGGTCATTCTCCGAAGAAAAGCCGGTGGTCTCGATATCGAAAATAACATAGTTTCCCGGCTCCGTCCGATACTCCCCGGGTGCCTTACGGTCATTTGCAAAGGCGGGATCCTCCCCGGTTTTCCCGAAGGTTACCATCTTCTTCAGGTCATCGACAAGGTAGCATTCCACGCCGTAGATCACCTTGAAAAACTCCTGACGGTCAACCGGCGGGAGCCCTTCTGCCTTCCTTCTCTTGCACTCATCTCCGTAAAGAGCCTCCACGAGGTGATTGGCGTCCGGAAAGGCCTGCACATTTCCGTGGTCCGTGATGGCAACCGCCGGCCACCCCCACTGATACGCCCTTTTGACAAGATCCTTGCACTCTGAGACGCCGTCCATATCGCTCATCTTCGTGTGCATATGAAGCTCCACACGCTTCTTTTCAAAATTGTCCCTGCGCTTGGTCTCAAAGGACGGAATTTCCATGATGCCGGAGGGGGATGAAACCGTGATCTCATGTTCAAAGGTATCTTCCTTCGTAAATCCCTTCACCTTGACAAAATTTCCGGGCGCAAGACGGTTCATCGTCTGGTCCGCATACATGGTAGGGGCAAAAATTTTCACAATGATCGAATCGGTAAAATCCGTCAGCGTAAACTTCAGAATGGACTTCTCGTTCCGGATGTCCCTTCTCTCGTTCGCCATGATCTTGCCGCGGATCGTGACCTCTCCCATCTCTCCGATGATGTCGGAAATCGGCATCGCATCGTCATCAAACTCACGTCCGCAGATGACTTCAGGCCGGTTCGAGCGGATAAAGCTTCGGATCGCCTTGTTCTCCGCTGCCCCCTTCTTCGCCTGCTTCCCGGCGCCCCTCATCGACGCACGGTCTGCCGATGCCTGGAGACGATCCATCGGCGAAAGCTTGTCCTCCGCCTTCTCCGCATTTTCCGCCTTTTCCGCAGTCTTATCTGCAGGAAGCTGCGTGGAAGCCTGCGTCCCGGCAGCCGGTGCCGGTTCATCCAGCACAGCCCTTGCGTGGTGGCGGACCGGCAGATCATAAACCATCGAAACACTGCAGTCCATGCCGCACCGTTCCCGGAAAACCTGCTCCAGAATGCTGTGAATCTTCGCTCCGCCGTCTCTCGAGAAGCCTGAATTCTCCAGATGGACCTCCACCTCATTTTCTTCCGGATACGCAAAAGAAGCTTCCTTGAAGAAGCTTCCCAGAATCGGACTGTTTTTCCACATCTCAATCACAAGAGAGTCCTTATATTCCCGCATCAGCATTTCCGGATTGTACAGGGCCGAGAGCACAAAATGCTCGATCAGAACCGCCTGCACGCCGGTTCCTCCGCAGACCTCTCCCGTAAGAAGCGTCTCCATCTCATAAATATGCTTCTTGGGAATCAAATGCCCCGAGTCCAAATAGACCCGGAGCCTTGTATGATCCTTATTAAACGCCACGCGGGTGACCTGCACGTCCGCGAACAGATCGTGCAGCTCCCCCTTTACCCGAATGGTCGGGAATACCTCATAAAAAGATTTTGCCATGGTAATCTTCACGCATTCCAGTGATCCAGTTCTTCCTGAAGCGTCGCAAGAAGCCGGTCCTCCGGAACCTTCTTCACAATCTGTCCCTTTTTGATGAGAAGGCCCTCTCCGTCTCCGCCGGCGATTCCGATATCCGCTTCCTTCGCTTCACCGGGTCCGTTTACCGCGCATCCCATCACCGCAACCTTGATGTTGTACGGATACTTCTGAACCATCTGCTCCACTTCGTTTGCAAGACCGATGAGATCAATACGGGTGCGTCCGCAGGTCGGGCAGGAGGTAACCTCCACGCCGCCCTCACGAAGCTTAAGGTCACGGAGAATCCGCTTCGCCGCACGAACCTCCTCCACAGGATCTCCCGAAAGCGAAACGCGAATCGTATCTCCGATGCCCTCGTACAGAATGATGCCGAGTCCGACCGAGGATTTGATCAGTCCGCCGTAGGTGGTGCCGGCTTCCGTAATTCCGATGTGAAGCGGATAATCTGTTTTCTGCGCAAGAAGCTCATGTGCCTTCGCGCAGGTCAGAACATCCGAGGACTTGATGCTGATCACAATCCGGTCATAGCCGCACTTTTCGACCATGTCCACCTTGTCGAGAGCGCTCTCCACCAGACCCTCCGGCGTAACGCCACCGTATTTCTCCACAAGGTCCCGCTCCAGCGAGCCGGAATTGACGCCGACACGAATCGGGATGTTCCGCTCCTTCGCGCAGCTGACAACCGCACGGATCCGGTCCTCCCCGCCAATGTTGCCGGGGTTGATCCGGATCTTGTCCGCACCGTTCTCCATGGCAGCGATCGCCATTTTGTAGTCAAAATGAATGTCTGCAACAAGCGGAATGTGGATTCTCTCCTTGATCCTTGCAATCGCCTTTGCGCATTTTTCATCCGGAACCGTGCAGCGAATGATTTCGCAGCCCGCCTCCTCCAGCCGGAGAATCTGGGCCACCGTTGCCTCCACATCGTCCGTTCTTGTATTCGTCATCGACTGAATGGCAATCGGATTCCCGCCGCCGATGCTGACGTTTCCAATCTGAATCACCTTTGTATTCTGCCGGTATGTATTCCCGCTCATTTTCGCTCCCCTTTCTGTTGTCTATCTGAAAAACTTCGTGACATCATTGAATAAGGCAAACACCATGATTGCCATCAGAATCGCCGCTCCCGCCAGCGTCACATAGCCCTCCTTCTCCGGAGAGAGCTTCTTCCCCCGGATCGCCTCGATCACAAGAAGGAGGAATCTTCCGCCGTCCAGAACCGGAATCGGAAGAAGGTTCATGATCCCGAGATTAATGGACAAAAGCGTCGTAAGGCTTAAGAAGGACAGCACGGTCGTCGAAATTCCGTAGGCCTTGGTGGTCTCATAGGTGTCATCCACCACCTTCACAATCCCGACAGGTCCCGACAGATCATCCGGCGAAAAATGTCCTCTTACGATCAGGCCCAGGGACTTAAACGTCGCACGCACCCAGTATTCCGCCTCATAAAAGCCATACTGAAAGGTCTGCAGTGGTCCACATTTCAGATACTGACCGGAGCCCACAAGGCCGATATAATAGCGGTCCGCCTCTTCGTTGTAGCGGGGCGTCAGCGTGACCGTATTCTTCCCTCCATCTCTTTCATAGGTGATCCGCAGGGGCTCTCCGTAGTTCATCATCGAAAAGAGCTGCACCTCGCGGTAGATATGAATGGGCTCTCCGTTGATTGCCCGAATGGTGTCCCCGGCTTCCAGGCCCGCTTCCTCTGCTGCGGAATTCTCCATGATCTGATAGACCACCGGAAGATCCGTACCGGTAAACGCCACAATCACGATGGCAAACACAAGCCCGATTACAAAATTGGCGAAGGGCCCCGCCAGCACTGTCGCGATTCTTGCGCCGACGCTTGCATTCGGGTAGGAATGCGGATCCGCATCCTCCCGCTGCTCCTCCGAAAAGGAAGTGTTGTCCGGATCGTACAGAGCTTCCATCCCGTCAAACAGGCAGGCCCCGCCAATCGGAAAGGCCCGGATGCAGAAATCGGTTTCCTTTCCCTCTCTGCGGAAAATAACCGGTCCCATGCCGATGTCGAACTCCTTCACCCGGATTCCACAGCGCCTTGCCACCGCGTAATGACCGAATTCATGTCCGATCACAATCACCGAGAAGATAATCAGAAAAATCAAAATGCTGATAATCATGCTGCCCTTATAACCTGCTTCTTACAAATTCTCTGGCTTCCTGTTCGGTCTCCAGAATCTGATCCAGCGTCGGATTGACAATGACATCATGTGCATCCATGGCGCCCTCAATCAGATCATAGATATCCAGGAATTCAATCTCATCCTTCATAAAATGGCTGACCGCCTCTTCATTTGCCGCATTGAAAATGGTCGGCATGGAGCCGCCCGCATGGGCTGCGCGGTACGCAAGAGGAAGCCCCCGGAAGGTTTCCATATCCGGCTTCTCAAAAATAAGACTGCCCAGCTCAAACAGATCCAGCGGCTTGATTTCCAGAGGAAGACGGTCCGGATAGAAGAAGGCATACTGAATCGGAAGTCTCATATCCGGCGATGCCAGATGCGCCATCACCGAGCCATCCACATACTGCACGGCGGAATGCATGATGCTCTGCGGCTGCACCACCACCTGAATGCGGTCCGCATCCACGCCGAACAGCCATCTCGCCTCCATGACCTCCAGCCCCTTGTTCACAAGGCTTGCGGAGTCAATGGTAACCTTCGCTCCCATATCCCAGTTCGGATTGTTCAGCGCCTCCGCAACGTGCTTGCCCACAAGATCTGCGCGCTTCTTTCCGCGGAAGGTTCCGCCGGAGCAGGTAAGAAGAATCTTGTCAATCCGCTCATGCGGCTCCCCGTTCAGACACTGGAAAATCGCGCTGTGCTCCGAATCCACCGGAAGGAGCTCTACTCCCATGGCTTCCACCGCCGGCATGATGAGATGCCCCGCCGTCACCAGCGTCTCCTTGTTGGCAAGTGCAATCGTCTTTCCGGCGCCGATCGCAGCAATCGTCGGCTGAATGCCGATCATTCCGACCACTGCGTTCAGAAACAGATCGCTGTGCTCCATCACCGCAATCTCGCACAAGCCGTCCATGCCGCAGACAACCCGGACCGGCAGATCCTTCACGCGTCCTGCGAGATCCTTCGCTGCCTCCTCGCTCCACATGCACACAAGCTCCGGCTGAAATTCCCGGATCTGCTTCTCCATCTTCTCCACGCTTCTGCCCGCGGCAAGCGCCGTCACCTTCAGACGCTCCGGGTACGTTCTCACAACATCCAGCGCCTGCGTTCCGATGGAACCCGTCGAGCCAATGATGGCGATTTTCTTCTGTTCTGTCATATTGTTCCTTTCCTTTATCCGTTCTTCCGGAAACAAGAGGGAGTGCCGGCCTTCGCCTTCACTCCCCACCCGTTTTACGGGACTTTCCATAAACAGAATGCTTATGCGGTCCGTCCCCTCACATCTGAATCATTACCGAAGCACCGCCAGAAACAGTACTCCCAGCGTATAAATCACCGGTGCCGTAAAAATAATACTGTCAAACCGGTCCATAATGCCGCCGTGCCCCGGGATCACCTTTCCGTAATCCTTGATCCCGTGATTGCGTTTGATCGCAGAGGCTGCAAGATCACCCACCATGCCGATGATGCTTCCGACAATACCGATCACAATGAAGCCTCCGTACAGATTCTCTCCCGGAACCAGAACGCTTGCCAGAAATGCCGCAAAAACACACAGGAGCGTTCCGCCAAGAATTCCTCCAATGGCTCCCTCAATGGTCTTGTTCGGAGAAAGAACCGGAGCCATCTTATGTTTGCCGAAGGCTCGTCCCGCCGCCCAGGCGCAGGTATCACAGATCCATGCACAGAAGAAAATCAGGGCATAGACGAACTTGCCGTACGGCAGAAACTGGGAACGGTAAATGCAGGAAATCATGACCGGTGCGTAAAGAAAAGCGATCACCGAATCCATCACCTGATCCGCATGATACTTCGGAAAGGTAAACACATAAATCGCCATGTTCAGCAGAAACAGTCCCATGATGGCGATAAGCGCAAGCGAATTCGCCCGGTAAATGAACGGCATCGCATCCGTCGATCCCCACGTCAGAAGATTACCTGTCCGCGCCACCATACCTTCCGTCTCTCCGTAGTAAAACAAAGCCAGATAGTACAGGATGCCGATCACAAGCCCTGTCACTTCCAGAATGCTGCATTTCTCTTTGGATGCATCATGAACGCCAAGTGCCCGGGTCAGCTCATAATACCCGATCAGCGCACACACCATCAGGACGATTCCAAGGGGCAGGCCCCCGCAAAGTCCAAGGCCAACCGCCATAACCGCAATGACAATTCCACTGATGACTCTTTTCTTCATAGCTGCTGTTTATGCCTTCCTTAATTCCGGTCTCTTCGGATCCTCGCAGGATCCTCTCCTGATCACGTCAGGATCACTTCCGAATCACGTTCGAATGTTCTCAGCGAAGGATCACTTGATCAGTCCGCCGAAGCGCCGCTCTCTGTGATTGTATGCATCGACTGCCTTTTCCAACTCTTCCTTCGTAAAATCAGGCCAGGAGGCATCGGTGAAATAGAGCTCTGAATAGGACAGCTGCCACATCAGGAAATTGGAGAGACGCTCCTCTCCGCAGGTGCGGATCAGAAGATCCGGATCCGGAATTCCTGCCGTGTCCAGCGCATTCGAAATGGCCTCCTCCGTGATATCCTCCGGAGCAAGCTCTCCCCGCTGTACCTTACCTGCAAGCTTCTGCACCGCGCGGCGCATCTCGTCCCTCGCGCCGTAATTGATGGCAATCTGAAATCCGATTCCGGTATTGTCCTTTGTGGACTCCTCCAGATGCGCAATGCTCTTCTGCAGATCCTCGTCCAGTCTGGACTTGTCCCCGATCACGCGGATCCTTACATTGTTCTTCGCGCACTTGGCAAGTGACGTCTTCATGTAGGTCCGGAGAAGATTCATCAGCGCCTTCACCTCGGCGTCCGGTCTTGTCCAGTTCTCCGTGGAAAATGCGTAAACCGTCAGATACCGGATCCCCATATGATCCGCATCCTCCAGGATCTGCTCCACCACACGGGCTCCCTGTGCGTGACCGGCAGTTCTGGGAAGTCCTCTCTTTTTCGCCCAGCGCCCGTTGCCGTCCATGATGATGGCAACGTGTGCCGGAATCTTATACTCTTTGTCCATAGTTTTCCTTTTGCGCAGAGTGTCTGCTCGAAGCAGGAGGCGGTGCCATCGGGCACCGTCGAGTGCATGTTGAGGAGAATTTCGCAAAGGCGAATTCTCCGAGGCACGAGCAGACGCTCCGCGCCTGCTCGAAGCGGGAGGCGGTGCCATCGGGCACCGCCGAGTGCACTATACCGTCATGATCTCCTTCGTCTTCTTCTCAATGATTCCATCCACCTTTTTTATGAAATCATCGGTCAGCTTCTGCAGCTCATCCTCCAGCTGCGCCTCGACATCCTCGGAGATCTCCGCAGCCTTCTTCTGCTTCTTGAAATCATCCATTCCGTCACGTCTTGCAGCACGGATCACAACCTTGGCATCCTCGCCCTTCTTCTTGACGTCCTTGGCAAGATTCTTACGGTTCTCCTCGGTCATCTCAGGGAAAACAAGGCGGACCATCGTTGCATCACTGGTCGGGTTGATTCCGATGTCAGCCATCTGGATGGCGCGGCAGATGTCCTTGATCAGGTTCTTGTCCCAGGGCTGAATCTGAATGATGCGAGCCTCCGGAACCGATACATTTGCCACCTGCTGAAGCGGAGTCGGAGCTCCGTAATAGTCCACACGGACATGATCCAGAATGTGCGGATTGGCGCGTCCTGCGCGAACGGTCTGAAGGTCTGCCTCCAGGAATTCAATTGCCTTATTCATCTTGTCTTCGTAACCTTTGATCTTCGGATCACTCATTGCTGTAGCCTCCCTGAATTATAATTGTTCTGTCTTACTCTACCGTAACGGTTGTTCCGTTGAACGCTCCGCTCGCTGCATGGATGATGCTGTCCTCTTCATTCAGATCAAAAATCCGAAGAGGCATGTGGTTGTCTCTTGCCAGAATGGACGCTGTCATGTCGATCACCTGCAGATTCTTGTCGATGATCTCCTGAATCGGCAGTACATCAAAGCGCTTCGCATCCGGATTCTTCGCAGGATCCGAATCATACACACCGTCAATGTTCTTCGCCATAAGGATGCAGTCAGCATCGACCTCAATCGCCCGCAGCACAACGCCGGTATCCGTTGAGAAATACGGATGGCCCGTTCCGCCTGCAAAGAATACAACCATGTGACGGTCAAAATACTTGTTCGCGCGGTCCTTTGAGAACAGCTTCGTCATTCCGGTCACCTCGAAGGGTGTCAGGACGTTGGTCATAAGGCCTGCGCCTCGGAATACCTCCGAAACATAAATGCAGTTCATCACGGTCGCCAGCATTCCGATCTGATCCGACTTCACGCGGTCAATCTCTGTTCCGGTTCTCCCTCTCCAGAAATTGCCTCCTCCGATCACAATGCCAACATCATTTCCGTCATCGACAAACTTCTTCACCTGTCCTGCAACACGCTCCACAATTTCCAGATCAAATCCGGTCTTCTTCTCTCCTGCCAGCGCTTCTCCGCTGAGTTTAAGGATGATTCTGCTCATACTTCCTCCTGCCTGAACGCTCTGATTCTCCCTCCGGACACCGGTCACGAAGGCGGTCAGAATACGGTTCGTATTCGATTTGGATTTATTCTACCATATCGTTTCCATGCAATCCATGTTGCATGTTCGCTTTTCCAATGCTATAATCGTGCGGTTTGAAACAGAACTGTTTTTGCATATATATAAGGTAGAGGTTTTTATGATCCAGAAAAGAGAAGACGTTCGAAACGTTGCCATCATTGCTCACGTTGACCACGGCAAAACAACTCTGGTTGACGGCCTGCTTCGTCAAAGCGGCGTGTTCCGCGAGAATCAGGCGGTTGCCGACAGAGTCATGGACTCCGGTGCCATCGAACGTGAGCGAGGCATCACCATTACCAGTAAGAATACCGCTGTCAACTACAACGGCGTCAAAATCAACATCCTTGACACTCCCGGCCACGCCGATTTCGGCGGTGAGGTAGAGCGTGTTCTGAAGATGGTGGACGGCGTCATCCTTGTAGTGGATGCATTTGAAGGCCCTATGCCGCAGACCCGTTTTGTTCTGTCCAAGGCAATGGCTCTTGGCCTTTCCGTCATCGTCTGCATCAACAAGATCGACCGTCCCGGAGCTCGTCCGACTCAGGTCATTGATGAGGTTCTGGAGCTTCTCATGGATCTTGGTGCAAACGATGAGCAGCTCGACTGCCCGTTTGTTTTTGCTTCCGCAAAGTCCGGAATCGCAACGCTTGATCTTGGAAGCCCCGGAGTTTCCATGAAGCCTCTGTTCGAAACGATTATCGAACACATCCCGGCTCCTTCCGGAGATCCGGAGGCCCCCACACAGGTTCTGATCTCTACCATTGACTATAATGACTATGTCGGCCGCATCGGTGTCGGCAAGGTTTCCAACGGCTCCATCCGCGTCGGCCAGGATGTTATCCTCGTCAACCACCACGATGAAGACAAGCGCGTCAAGTGCAAGGTCAACACACTGTATGAGTTCGAGGGTCTGCAGAAGGTTCCCGTACAGGAGGCGCAGATGGGCTCCATCGTTGCCATCTCCGGAATTGAGCAGATGCACATCGGCGATACCATCTGCGGTCCCGAGAAGGTAGAGGCCATCCCGTTCCCGAAGATCGAGGATCCCACCATTTCCATGACCTTCAACGTCAACGACTCTCCTCTTGCAGGAAAGGATGGAAAATATATCACCTCACGGCACATCCGTGACCGTCTGTACCGCGAGCTGAATACGGACGTATCCCTTCGCGTTGAGGATACCGATACCACCGATTCCTTCAAGGTTTCCGGACGAGGCGAGCTTCATCTGTCCGTCCTCATTGAGACCATGCGCCGCGAGGGCTATGAGTTCGCAGTTTCCAAGGCAGAGGTCATCTACCAGTACGATGAGAACGGCAAGAAGCTGGAGCCGATGGAGCAGTGCATTATCGACGTTCCGGATGAGTTCTCCGGAAACGTCATTCAGGTTCTCGGACAGCGAAAGGGTGAGCTGGTTTCCATGGGACAGGCCAACGGCGGCTACACCCGTCTCGAGTTCAGAATTCCGTCCCGCGGGCTGATCGGCTACCGCGGACAGTTCATGACCGACACCAAGGGCAACGGCATCATGAACACCATTTTTGCCGGCTATGAGCCCTACAAGGGAGACATCACCTACCGCAAGCAGGGCTCTCTGATTGCCTTCGAAAGCGGCCAGGCCGTCACCTACGGTCTGTTCAATGCACAGGAGCGCGGTGTTCTCTTCATCGGTGCAGGTGAAGAGGTGTACTCCGGCATGATCATCGGAGAATCCGGTAAGTCCGAGGACATTGAAGTCAATGTCTGCAAGACGAAGCACCTGACCAACACACGTACCTCCTCGAGCGACGAGGCTCTCCGCCTTGTTCCGCCGAAGATCATGAGTCTGGAGCAGGCAATTGAGTACGTCGATACCGACGAGCTTCTGGAGGTTACTCCGAAGCATCTGCGCCTTCGCAAGAAGATTCTGGATCCCCGCCTCAGAAAGCGCGCTCAGATCTCCGCGAACATGAAGGCTCAGGCCGAGGCTGACAAGTAAGAAAAACGGCTGCGAAACCGGGATGGTTTCGCAGCCGTTTTGTTATGTTCTGTTTTACTGCCGTTTGAAAGTGACCTGTCGATGCTGCTTTCAGACTTTACACAGCCAAATGCAGCATATGCGTTGCAATCTGGAAATAGGTCAGGAGTGAGACCGCATCCACAATGGTGGTGATCAGCGGCGATGCCATGACGGCAGGATCCAGATGAATCTTGGCAGCAACAAGCGGCAGGCAGCACCCGATGGTCTTTGCGAAGACCACAACGATCACCAGCGTCAGGCAGACAATCAGCGCAATTTCTACCGGCAGACGATCCAGCAGCAGAAGCTTCAGGAAATTCGCTGTTGCCAGAGTCAGACCGCACATCACCGCAACCCGGATCTCCTTCCAGAGGGCACGCGGAAGATCCTTAAACTGAATTTCATCCAGTGACAGGCCTCGAATGACCGAAACCGATGCCTGCGAGCCTGCATTTCCGCCGGTGTCCATCAGCATCGGAATATAGGCGGTCAGAATCACGTACGAAGACAATGCATTCTCGTAGCTGGTAATGATCGCTCCCGTAAAGGTCGCGGAGACCATCAGGATCAGAAGCCAGGGCATACGATTCTTGTAGGTCTGCAGAATCGACGTCTTGAAATACGTCTTGTCCGAAGGCACGATTGCGGCCATCTTCTCGATATCCTCGGTGGCCTCTTCTTCCATGATATCCATGACGTCATCGATGGTAATGATACCGACCATGCGGTTCTCATTGTCCACCACCGGCATCGCCGTGAAGTCGTACCTCTGGAACATGTCCGCGACTTCCTCCTGGTCGAGCATGGTGCCGATGGAGATGACATTCTCGTTCATGATTTCGCCGATGACTTCATCGGGCTTCCGGATCAGAAGATACCGGAGTGCCACCGTTCCGACCAGAACACGTGCCTGATCGAGTACGTAGCAGATGTTGACCGTCTCCGAATCCAGGCCGATCTTACGGATCCTGTCGATTGCATCCTGTACGGTCATATCCTCCTTCAGATCCACATACTCGACCGTCATGATCGATCCTGCGGAATCCTCCGGGTAGCGAAGCAGATGGTTGATATCCGCCCGCGTGTCCGGCCTTGCGTTTGCAAGAATCTTCTTAACAACATTGGCCGGCATCTCTTCCAGAAGGTCCGTCGCATCATCGGCCATCAGGTTGTCGACGATGTTCGATGCTTCCTTATCGGAAAGAGATGAAATAATATACTGCTGGTCATCCAGCTCCAGATTTGCAAAAACATCCGCCGCCATGCTCTTTGGCAGGATTCGGAAGATCTTAAGGGAATCTTCGTCCTCCATGTCGTCCATGATGGCCGCAATGTCTGCAGCCTGCATGTCTGCGGCAGCCTGACGAAGCTTCGTGTACTGCTTGGATTCCAGAAGCTCCGTCAGAAGCTTCTCGTTCTGCTGTTCCTCTTCTTCTCTGGGTTCCATGACATGAATCCTCCTTGTGTGATTTTAACGCAACTTCGCCCGGGTGCCGGACTGTCCGATGTACTTCGTTCCATTAAAAACCACCTCCTCTCATGTCATGCCATCTTGCAGACACTGTCTGCCGATGTGTGTTTTTTATCCTGTCCCAGTCTAATTCAGGAGATCCCTGCTGTCAAAACCAAAATATCCTTTTTGCAAAGATTTCACCCCGATTTTACCCCCTGACAATTCCCGAATATCGGATTCCAGAGCAGCGACCTTCTCCGAAGGAACAATCACCCTCTGGGTCACCTTCTCCGCATAGTCAATCCCTTCGCTCTGAATTCCTTCTCGATCCAGAAAATACCGCACAGGATCCAGAAAGGAATACTCCATCGAAATCTCGAGAATCTCTCCTTCCTGCATGCAGACCGGGCCTGCGTCCGCAAGCGCCGCCTTTGCCGCATTGGTATAAGCACGGACCAGCCCTCCGGTGCCGAGAAGCGTTCCGCCGAAATATCTGGTCACGACAATCAGAATTCCCGTGCAGCCCGCACCCTCAATCACATTCAGAATCGGAAGGCCGGCGCTTCCCTGCGGTTCCCCGTCATCCGATGCCTTCTTCCGGTCCTTCTTCTCTCCGAGCACATAGGCGCTGCAGTGATGCCTTGCATCATAATACTGCTTCCGGATCCTCGTCAGATGCTCCTGCACCTCTTCCTCGGACTGCACCGGTATGGCCTCTCCCAGAAAGCGGGATCGCTTTTCTTCATACTCGCCATGCCCGGTCTTTTGTATGGTGTAGTACGCCATGCTGCTCCTTCTCGTTCTGCTCTGCTCCGCGCTGCTCAGGCTTCTGTGTGCACGGATCGCATTCATTGCCCCGCAGGTGCCTGCGGAACAGCCGCCGGTGCCGCTGCAGGCGCAGAGGTCGTACCGGTCGCTGCTCCTGCTGATGATGCTGTCCCTGCTGCTCCGGTCTGCGTCTGTCCTCCGCTCGCCTGTGCAGCCGTAAGGGCCTGTTGGGCCGCTGCCTGCTGCTGAACCGCCACATTATAATTATTGGCCGCCGTATTCACCGTCTCCTGCGCTGCTGCAATTGCATTTGCATCACCGCTCTGCTGCGCCGCCACAAGATTGTCCTGTGCCGTCTGCAGTACATTGCTTGCTTCCTGCAGGGCAGCATTCGCCGAATTCAGCGCGGCCTGCGCATCACTGGCCGCCGCAGCCGCTGCAGCCTGATCCATTTCTGCCTGTTCCTGTGCAAGAATCTCCGCAATATTCGGCTGTGCCATAAATTCTGCCGTATGTATGCACTTCAGGCCGGATTCATCAAAGGTTGCAACACCGGTTGTCTTGAACGGACACTCGTCCGTTGCCGGAAGTCCGGAGTACGCGCAGATGGTTCCCTGATAGTGAATGTCGCACTGTTCAGTCGGAACATTATCCTGGTCAAAATACTCCGTCGCCAGCGAGCCGTCACACAATCCCGCCACCGGAAGCTTTCCGGAGAGGCGGCACACGGTCATCTGCACAATGCCCGCGGGCTTCTGGAAATCAGACGAAGGAAGATTCTCATGAACCTTTTCCATTACACCGCGCCAGATTGTCTTCGCAATACCGGACTCGGAGCCGACAAGGTCCGTGTTCTCATCGTATCCTGCCCAGGTGGTGCAGCAGTAATAATTCGTATACCCCGAAAACCACACATCGTTCTCATCCGAAGTGGTTCCTGTTTTACCTGCGATCGGTGTCGTGCCAAAGTTTACTCTCGTACCGGTACCCTTGGTTACCACGTCCTCCATCGCGGAGGTCAGAAGCCATGCCGTTGTCTCCTTCAGCACTCTTCTCGTCTGACGGATCTCATCGGCATCCAGAATGACATTACCGTCATGATCCGTCACCTTCGTGTACATCTTCGGCTCCAGATATTCGCCGCCGTTGGCAATCGTTGCATAGGAGGCGTTCAGCTCAATGTTCTTGACACCCTTTGTAATACCGCCGAGTGCCAATGTCGGCTGAATATCCGAGAAAACCCTGCCATTGATCTCTTCGTTGTCTACCAAAGTGGTAAAGCCAAAGTCCAGCAGATATTCATAGCCAAGCTGCGGCGTGATGTCCACAAGAGTCTTCACGGCTACGATGTTCATCGAGTTCTGGATACCAAGGCGCAGTGAAGAAAGTCCCCGATAGGCTTCTCCGTACCAGTTGCGGACCGGTGTGCCGTCCGCATACGCATACGGCGCATCGTTCTGCGTGGTCGCCAGCGTCAGTCCGCCCGCATCCAGGGCCGGTGCATAGGTCGACACCACCTTGAAGGTAGATCCGGGCTGACGCACCGTATCCGTCGCGCGGTTCAGTGTCCGGTTTGCCTTCTTCTCACCTCTGCCGCCGGAAATTGCAAGAACATTTCCCGTGTGCTGATCCTCCAGCGTCAGAGAAACCTGCGGCTGTGCCGTAATATTATCACGCTCGCCAAGGACCGTATCTCCAGGGCCGACAACCGCATTCTTATACTCTTCCTCACAGGCCTTCGCGTCTTCCTTTGTATTAAAGATCAGGGTAAAATACGGATTGGACTGGCGGAAGTGACTTTCCATCATCTCCGTACTGTAGTTGGTAACCGTCCCATCCGAGCTCTGCACAGTCAGCTGATACTGCAGGTACCATCTCGTTCCGTTCGGATAATTGGCCTCATCATTGACAACCTCATCCACGATGCTCTGAATTTCCGGATCCTGCGTGGAATAAATATTCAGGCCGCCGCTGTACAGCAGCGTATAAGCCTGCGTCTCCGAATATCCCTTCTTCATCAGATCAGCAAGGATCTCATCGGTCAGCGCATCCACGAAATACGAGTTGACCGCATTGTCATTGGTATTGTTGTCCACAACCTGAATGCGCGAATAGACATCATCCTGCAGGACATTGTCGTACTCGTCCTGCGAAATCCATCCCTGGTCCCTCATATTCTTCAGAACCTGCGCACGGCGCTCCTTATTATGCTCCGGATAAATAATCGGATCATAATACGAAGGATTCTGCGTAATTCCCGCAATGACCGCGCATTCCGACAGATTCAGCTTGCTGACAGACTTGCCAAAATACCGTCTCGATGCCGCTTCTACGCCGAGCGTGCTGTGCCCCAGGTTGATGGTGTTCATATAATTCAGGAGAATGTCATCCTTACTCATGGTCTTTTCCAGCTCCACAGCAAGATACCACTCCTGAATCTTACGCCGCACACTCTCGGAGAAGGATTCATCCGTCCATCCGGTGAACACATTGTTCTTGATCAGCTGCTGCGTAATGGTACTGGCACCCTCGGAAAAATGCCCGCTTGTCACGCCGATCACCATGGCACGCAGGATACCCTGCATATCAATACCGGGATGCTGGTAAAAACGTTCATCCTCAATTGCAACAAAGGCATGCTGCAGATCCTTCGGCACCATATCCAGTGTCACCGGAATACGGTTGGAATCCGTTGACACAAGCTTCGCCGTCTGATTGCCCTGGCTGTCATAAACAAAGGTTGAATAGCCGGTCGGCGTAACATCAATGTTGCTGATATCCGGCGCCGAATCAAGGATTCCGCGAAATGCGCCGAATCCGACACACACCGCCATCGCACACACGCCAACCACCAGAAGGAACAGAACCATGCCCGCGATCAGTCCGACCTTATTGGCGCGCTTCCTTCTTCTGGAGTTCAGACTCTTCTGTTTCCTGACAAGGCCTCTTCTTCCATAATCCATAAACAGTTCTTGTCCGTTCCTTTCAGATTCTCAAATACAGGTAAAATCATTCTCATTCATTTCTTCCAACCGGCACCTTCCCTTAGCGCAGAATATGCCTAGTCAATTTATTCTACTGCAAACAAAAAAAGAAGGCAAAACTGTTACATTTTTGTTACAGGTTTGCCTTGTCCTTTTGCCCTGCATTTTGGGCCGTGCATCTTTTACTTTGCACTTTTTGTCCTGCGCTTTTGGCCGTGCATCTCTTACTTTGCACTTTTTCTCTTGCGCTTTTGGCCGTGTGGTGCTATGGTTACGCATGCATTAATTGATCACCGAGTGTTATACCTTTTCCAGCAGCTGCATGCCTTTGGGCTGCAGGCCGGAACCGGTTCATCCTTCCCACTCGCACAAAACTAAAGGAGATCACATCATGAATCATTCCCGTAACACCCGTCACAGCATTCTGTTCCTTGTTCAGGCAGCCATGATCGCAGCACTTTACATCGTACTGACCGCTCTCGCCGCAGGCTTTGATCTTGCAAGCGGTGCGATTCAGGTCCGCTTCTCCGAAGTACTGACCGTTCTTCCCTTTTTCACTCCGGCTGCTGTTCCCGGTGTCACCATCGGCTGTCTTCTCGCCAACATTCTGACCGGAAGTGCCCTGCCCGATGTTGTATTCGGCACACTGGCAACGCTTCTTGGCGCGGTCGGAACTTATGCACTCCGGAAGCATCGCTTCCTCTGCACACTCTGCCCGGTTGTATCCAACGGCATCATCATTCCGCTGGTTCTTCGCTATGCCTATGCCGTTCCCGGAGCGCTCTGGTTCCTTGCTCTCACCGTTGGTGCCGGCGAAGTCATCTGCTGCGTCATCTTCGGCGGAGTTCTGATTTCCGTTCTTCTTCCCCACAAGGGAAGACTGTTCCCGACATCCATGGAAGAGAAATCTGCATAATCTATCTATGATCTCCCCGGCTGGCTTTCAGGAAGGATGCCCGCCGGGGGATTTTCTTTTTACAGAGCATAGCCCGAGGCCCCGCCTCATCAGGAGCGCTCTCGCTCTGCAGAATCAGGACGGATTTGCGCCTGCATCTCCAGAGCTCACGCGTCACGGGTCGCTAATTGGACTCATCGCGTCAGTTTGTGCCTGCGTCCCCGGTGGTTCCGCCATTTTCGGCAGAAGCTGCATAACGGCAGCTCGCCCGATACCCAATCACGACCTTCTGTCCGTCTCCCCCGACAGCCGGCTGTCCGCTCTCGTCCAGCTGATAGACAGGTGTATGGAAGCACCCGCCTTCCCTGGCAGCCTGCTCTGCAGTAACTTCATTTCCATCCCAATCAATATGAAGGTGCTTCTTCGGTTCCTCTTCCGGATCCTTTCCCGCATCCCCCGTCAGCTTCCCCAGACTCTTTTCCATCGATTCCAGCTTCTTTCCCATCGACTCCAGACTCTGACCAACGGAATCCAGGTCCTTTCCCGCCGTCTCCTGCCAGCTCTGAAGCTCCTTCGTTTTTGTCAGAATCTCTTTGGTATTCTCACTGTTCTCCTTGCTGCCCTGCTTTTCCTCCTCTGCATGTTCATCCATTCGATCCTTCAGCTTTTCTTCCGTATCTCCGAGCTTCTTCAGTATGCTCTCCTCTGCCTCCTCCATCCGAGTCTTTACTTTGCTCTGTCCATCTGAAAGATTTACGGACAGGCTTTCCAGCGCGCTTTCCTGTGCCTTCACCTGGGTCTCCATGGAAAGCTTCAGCTCCGACTGCTGCCCCTTCATGTTCTCTACCGATGCCTTCATCTCACCGATGGAGCCCTTGAGCCCTGTGACATTCCCGTTTACATTGCCAAGGCCGTTACTGAGCGCACTCTGCATCTTCTCCTGTGCAGACACAATTTGCTTCTCCAGGGCTTCCAACTCCGAATCGGTTCCATTCAGAACAGTAAGGAGCTCCTTGTACTCCGCCTTGCTCTCACCGGAAGCCTCCTGAATCAGTTTGCGAATATCCTCGCGCACAGAGGAAAGCTGTGAATCCACATTGCTCTGCAGCTGCTTCGCGGTCTGCTGATTCCCGGTTGTTCCATCTGCATCTCTCTTTCTGGCTGCTTCCCGCTCTTCCTCGAGATTCTCCTGGATGCTGTCAAGCTGTGCAATGACACTGTCCAGATCCTCGCCGATCGCATCATCTGTGATCGTATTGTTGTCCCGATACTCCGTCAGATTCCGCTGCAGAGTTCCAACCTCCTGTGTCAGCTGTGCATAGCTTCCCTCATCTGAGAGCTGCCCGCCCGCCACCGTTTCATCCAGCGATGCCAGATACAGCTGAATCTCCTCCAGCTGCCTTGCCATCTGCTCATCCTTCCTTTGCTGCTCCTCCTGCTGCCTTCCTGCTCCGTTCACCTGCAGAACCACCAGTGTCAGCGTGCTTCCCGCAAGAAGAAGCATGGCAAGAAGCGCAATCATCACCGGCCCCGGCTTTGGCAGGCTGCGCTTTTCCCCCAGCTTCCTCTTCGCCTTGATCATTCCGCTGTCCTCATCCAGCCAGTCGATCTCCCCATTCTGGTCCCCCGCCATCCGGCGGTCCTTCCCACGCTCCTCATTTCCTCGGTTTCTTCTGTACTCCATTTGCTTCAAGCTTCCTTTCTCTCTGAATGAATGTATTGGGATGTGATGTGCTGCTGATTTCTTCTTATTCATTGGGAAAGGCAGATGTGAACTACCGCGCCGGAAGCAGGCTTCCGGACAGCTCGATCCGTAAGGTGGTTAGCCGGGCGATGCTTAATCTCGACGATGCGCATTCGCTTGTAGAACACACAAAAAGAGATGAGACTGTTTCCAATCTCATCTCCCAAATCAGCTGGCACCGGGAATCGGACCCGGGACCTCCGCACTACCAATGCGACGCTCTACCGACTGAGCCATGCCAGCATATTCTGTTCCGTCCGTTCAGAGTCACATCAGATGCGTTTCTCTGTCAGACGCAAAAAGAATATTACCATAGCGCCGGGCCCTTGGCAAGTCAGAAACAGAAATTAATCTGTACTTCTTTTTAATAGAAGTGTGTGCTGTTGTCAGATAAATTGGAACAGTTCTGCGACCGCAGAATAAGACGAAGCCTTCTTCCTGTGACATCTTCAAGGAAATGGCAGTCTTTCGAAGAAAGACTTCGATTCAGAAATCAGTTTCCCCAATGGACTCATCCGGCATTCAGCCCCCGGCTCCCACATTGGGGTAAGAAAAGGATACGCTTGAGACCCGTGCCCGGTCAATCCGCAAAAAGTGACAGAAAAGCTGCTTGCTTTCCTGTCACTCTTTCACAACCGATATCCACAATTGATTATCTTGCTTTTGTTTACAGGGGGGATGGCTTGTCATGCCGCAGGGTGCCGGTTTCATCCTTATTCGGTGAAACACTCATTTCAGGATTACTTTTGGGCCGAAATTTCATCTCTATTTACAGGTTTCTTCTCACAGGGATGATTCCAAGCCATAGAATTCATCCCTACTTGCTGGTTTCTCCTCACAGGGATGATTCCCAACCATAGAATTCATCCTGACATCCTGCCTTACCCTCGTACCAGCCCGCCGTCGCGGAAATACAGGTGTCCGATCTTCTCCCCGCTTGCGGGATCATAGATCAGGATCTGCACATCAATGTTTCCGTTGTTCACGTAGTCCAGCTGGTTTTCGTCGGTATTCTCTCCGACGCTCAGAAGATCATAATTCTCCAATGTCGTGAAATTCACGGTGCCAAAGCTTGTTTTGATGTTCTCCAGCGGCACCGTTCCCTTGGTCTCCTCGTTCGTGTCGGTCACAGGGTCATGGATCAGGCAGTAGCCAAGCTTCGTCCCGGCCATGACGTCAATTCCATCCGTGCCGGACAGATTCTTGATCAGCTTCCGCAAGGACTCGTCGTAAAAGGCAACCGAATCATTGTTGATGAAGATAATTGTGCTGACATCATTAAAATTCAGTGTCATCAGCTCCGCGTACAGATCCTCCGGATTCAGAATGTTCGCGACAATCTGCTGGTGATATTTCCGAACCGCGGCCTCCCAGAGCTCATATCCCGCTTCGCCTCTCCGGTCCGGCACGCCGACCTCGGAGGAAAGCACCGCGCCGAGCCAGGCGGAGGCTTTCGCCGCGCCAAGTGCGTTTAAATGTGTCTGGCTCTGCTGATCCGTTTCCGGGTTGATGATATTTTCCACATAATTCATGTTCAGGAACGGGATGCCGTATTCGTCCGCAATGTCCTGCGCGCTGTTTGCAATCCGCTGCAGATCCTCATTTTCCGCAAAGGGGACCTGAACCAGAATGGGAAAAATATCCTTCTCCCTGCACAGATCCAGAATCCTTCGAAGATACGTTTTGCCGACCGTAGCTTCCTCGAATTTCTCCGACGGATCCACCCGCGGATAGAGCGATACGCCGGGATCCACCTCATAACGGAGCTGCGCGCCAAGAATCGACTCTCCGCAGGGCTCTCCAAAGACTCCCTCATAATCCTCCCGTTCCAGGGAGGACCAACGGCTGTGATAACGGATAAAATCAAAGGCAAACTCCCTTCGGAGGGAGGGATCCGAAATCAGATCCGCCAAAGCAGCCCTCTTGTTTTTCCCGTAAGGAAAAGCATCCATCACCTCGTGAAGCTGATCAATCGCGGCACCCCTTTCCGCGTCCGATTCCGCATCCGTCATCACATCCAGATACTGATAGTCCTTCTCCAGAAGATACGTGTCAATCACCACATATTTTGGCGTCCCGTAGTCGAGCGCGTTCACAAATTCCCAGTAGGTCACCGGCAGAACATTCCCATGTCCGCCGAGATTGTAGGAGGCAATTCCAAAGTTCTCGTACAGAACCGCCGGATTGATCCCATTGATCATGTGCGAGGACCCAAGAAGCAGCACATCCGCCTTCGGAGCCGCGGCAAAATAATCCCCGTTCTTCTCCCTGCTGTCCTTTCTCTCCACCAGGCGGTCTGCCAGACACAGACAGCCTGTGAGAAGAAGCAGAAACAACACTGTAAGAAGCACCTTTTGAATTTTTTGTCCTGTTTTTCGAATTCGCATCACTCTTCGCCCTGTGTCAGAACTGACTGTAAATAAAAGTGGACGCATCATAGCCGGGTCCCCAGATTCCGCAAACAAGAATCAGGAGCACCGCACCGATGTACAGCAGCCAGCGAAGCCAGATTCCCTGCTTCTGCAGCTGTACCCGGAGGGAAATTCCGCGGTGCACGCAAAGATCGCGCACGAACAGGAAAACAAGTCCCGCCGCAAGAAGCACCCAGTTCATCGTATCCAGTCCAAGCGCGATGAGGCTTCCGTCTGTCAGGCTCCAGATCTCGGCCCCCTTCATGCAGCGGATGATCTGAACGGCCTGGGAAAAGGAATCCGCCCGGAAGAAAATCCACGCAAAGGACACCAGAAGGAAGGTCACCAGAATCTGCAGCGCGCGGTGCGAGCCGCGCGTCCTGTCAATGTGAAGACGCTGTACAAAGGCGTCGCGGATGGGCTTTTGCAAATACCCGGTCACCTGATAAATTCCGTGGAGAAAGCCCCAGAACAGGAAGGTAAAGCCCGCTCCGTGCCAGAGCCCAGACACCGCAAAAACAATCAGAATGTTGAGGTATTTTCGCCCTGTGCCTCTTCGGTTTCCGCCAAGCGGAATATAAAGATAATCCCGGAACCAGGTGGACAGCGAAATATGCCAGTGCCGCCAGAATTCCGCAACAGATGCCGACAGATACGGCGCAGTAAAATTCTGCATCACCCGAAAGCCCAGGACCCTTGCAGAGCCGATGGCGATCGCCGAATACCCGGCAAAATCGCAGTAAATCTGAACGGAATAGAGCAGAACCGCAAGCACCACAAGGGTTCCCGGAACGCTCTCCGGATTGGCATACACCCGATTCACCACAATCGCAATCCGGTCCGCCAGAACCATCTTCAGAAAATAGCCCCATGTCATAATCAGAAGGCCGTTTCGCAGATTGTCAAAGGAAAAATTGCAGGGCTTTTCAAACTGCGGCAGCATATTCCGCCCCCGCTCAATCGGGCCGGACAAAATCCCCGGAAAAAACGAAACAAACAGCGCATAGGTAAGAAAACGCGGCCCGTCTGCTCCGGATTTTTTCCCTCCATCCTGCACAGACGAATTCTGCCCGGAGGATGCCTGTGCGGAAGCCTTCGCAGTCCTTCCCTCCCGCCAGCAGTCCACTACATAGCCAAGCGCCTGCAGCGTGTAGAACGAAATTCCAACCGGAAGAAGTCTTTGCTCAAAGATTCCCGGGAAAAACATGCCCCAGTACTTGCAGAAAAACAGAACGCCGAGATTGGCGGCAATGCACAGAAACAGCGCTGCCCGGACACTCCGCCCGCTGACATATCGTCCCGTAAAATACGTGGTCACCGTCGTAAAAATCAGAAACAGCAGGCACACCGGGTTCCACGCCGCATAGAACAGCCAGCTGAAGGCAAGCAGTACTGCCGTCCTCGCCCTCTCCGGGCAAAGATAGCGCACCAGCGCCGCCGCAAGCAAAAAAGCAAGATATTCCAGGGACAAAAACGAGATTCCCGATCCGATCATACTGCTTACCACATTCATTAGCATCTCTTTCTCACTGTTAAGGATAACTTTTGGTCCGACCTGTTATGGCAACTTATGTTCCGGCAGATCCGCGCACTTTACGGATACAAAATGCGCAGATTCCCGTCTTTTTCCCACACCGGCTCTCCCAGCAGGATGTTTCTCATGATACCTGCCCGGATTTCCATCTGCATCTTCTCAAAGCCCTTATATGCCTCCTGCGGGAAAACAAACTTCGCATTGTGCCTTGCGTACTGCCGCCCGGAAATCACCTGCCGCAGCTGCTGCAGGTAGTCTACCTGTTCCACCCATGCCTGGTCAATCGCATGGAGGGTCATAAGACGGTAATATTTCTCCAGAATGTCGCGGCTCCCAAGCTCCGCACTCTTTCTCTCCAGTGCTTCTTCCGCCTGCTGCATGAGATAATTCACAGCCTTTTCTTTTGTGTTCAGCATCTCCTCCGAAGGAAAGCCGCCGAATTCATAGCTGATATTATCCATGACAAAGCGCACCGCATCATCCGGATCCGGGAGATGTCCCAGGTGGTCCAGATAGTGCTCTACCACAAGCCTTTCCATATCCAGATAGTAGGAGGACTCCAACGGGACCTGATTCATCACCCGATTTCTCGTTTCGTAAATAAGATTCCGCTGCTTCTCCATGCTCTCACCGAAATCCCTGGTTGCCTTCCGGCTGGCTCTCGCCATATCGGAAGCAATACGCTGCGCATTGTGCACGGCACGAAGAACCCGCCGGTTTCGTATCGCCTTCGTTCCCTTCCGGCAGGAGTTCAGCCATTTTTTTCCATATTCCAGGACCACCTCATCATCCAGAGAGAGGTAAAATCTCGAAAATCCGGGATCTCCCTGTCTTCCGCTTCGCCCTCTGCCCTGCAGCTCCTGTCTCTTGTTCACCATAAGGCCGATCCCGATGACAGCAAGGCCGCCCATCTCCGGAACGCCATCGCCCAGACGAATATCCGTCCCACGGCCCGCGACCGCTGTCGCCACCGTCACGGCGTCCTTTTGCCCGGCCTCCTGAATGATCGCTGCTTCCTTCGGAATGTTGTACGCATTCAGAACGTTATGAGGTATTCCCTGATCCAGAAGCATCTCCGAAAAAAGATCCGACATCTGAATCGAGCTTGCAATGACAAGGACCGGCTGTCCGCTCTCATGAACGTGCAGCACCTCCCGGAGCGCAGCATGCATCTGCGCAGACTGATTCGGATAAACCAGATCCGGATAATCCACACGCTGCACCTTTTTTCTTGTCGGAACAATCACTGTATCCAATCCGTAGATCTGTCGGAATTCATCGGCATCATGCGCGCCGGTTCCCGTCATCCCCGCAAGCTTCCGATACATATTGAAATAGCTCTGGTAGGTCACCGCTGCAACCGCACGGCTCTCCTCTGTTATGGTCACATGCTCCTTCGCTTCCAGCGCCTGATGCTGACCGCAGCGAAGCTTAGTGCTCGGCTGAACGCGGCCTGTTTTCTCATCCAGAAGACAAACCGACCTGTCACGGACAATATAGCGCTCTTCCTTCTTAAGGATCACATGTGCGCGGAGTGCCAGATTGATATGACGGATGATCGCCTCATGCTCCGGCGTATAAAGCTCATGCCGCTTCACACTGAAAAACCGCTCTGCCTTCCGGATTCCAGGCTGTGTCAGCCAGACATTTTTATCTTCTGTTTTATAATCACGATCCTTCTCGAGCGTCGTGACGAAATAATCCGCAATTCCGAACAGATTGGACTGAACTCTCGGCATCCCCGAAACGATTAAGGGGATCTGTGCACTGTCCAGAAGGACAGAATCCGCTTCATCCACAATGACATAATTCATCCCGCGAAGATAACGGCTCTCCGCCGAGGATTCCAGATTCTCAAACAGGTAATCAAAGGCAAGCGCATCATTTGTCGTATAGACAATGTCAGATGCATAAACTCTCTTTTTCTGCGCATTGGTGAGCTGCCCGCCCTCTTCGGGCGATACTCCAACTGCCTCCGTCATACCCATAAAGCGATACAGCGGCTTCAGCTCCTCTCCGTCACGTGCCGCAAGGTAGCTGTTAGTGGTCACCAGAATGCAGCCCTTTCCCGTAAGCGCATTGAGATACAGCGGCATAGTGGCTACCAGCGTCTTCCCCTCACCCGTCTTCATCTCCGCAATTTTGCCCTGATGCAGTGCAATTCCTCCAAGGACCTGCACGTCATAAGGAAATTTTCCAAGGACTCGCTTGGAGGCTTCCCGCATCGCAGCAAAAGCCCGGGGAAGGAGCGAATCGAGCGCTGCGCCGTTTCGAAGCTCTCCCCGCAGCTTCCCGGTCACTGCCTGCAGATCCGCATCTGAGAGCCGTTCCATCTCCCCCGAGAGGGCATTCACCTTCGCAAGAATCCGGTACATTTTCTTCAGTTGTAATTGATTCTGTACAGAATTCACAGGCGCAGCGTCCTCCTCCGAAGCCTCACTGCGTTCTCCAGAGCAACTCTCTCTCCGCTGGTCTCCGCATGCAGTGCTTTCTGTTCTCTCTCCCAGGTTTCCTCTTCCATCAGTGCAAGATACCGGAAGCGGATCTTCTCTGCTCCTCCCTGCACCAGCTGAACGCTATAGGAAAAAGCCCCCTCCGGATACGTAAAGCTCCCCTCCTCTTCCCGAAGAAGGCAGAAATCCAACAGCTCGCCCTGCCGGTCATAGAAATTCAACCGGAGAAAGGACCCATTTTCCGGCTCATCCATCTTCCTTATCAAAATATGGTAAGCCTTCTTCTCCTCCAGAAGCGGCAGCTGCGGCTCCATTCGTTTTTCCTGATAATCCGTCAGAGAAAACCACTCCCTCACCGAAAATCCGGGAGGCATTTCTCCATTCTCAAACAGAACCGCCCCATCCGGCAGAAAAGAAATGGTACTCCCATAGAGCCATGCGTCCTGGGCATAGTGATCCCAGTACAGCAGCCAGATAACATTTTCCTTATATTCGGCTGTGCCGTTTTTCTGCATCTGTTCAGGATTCATATCTTCCAAACCGTTCCAGTAAAAACCTCCTGTGACGAAGGCTCAGCCATTCCAGAACCTCACCTTCGCCATCCTCATGCCGTCCCGGAAAGCCCTTTCCGTAAACTCTGGCCTCCTTGCCGCGCAGATGGTGCAGAAGATCAAGATATGCAGACGGATCAAAGTCATCCTCCTGCATATACGCAACTGCCATCTCCGTGCCCGCAAAGGAGCCATTCTCCAGTCGTTCACACATGCGCAGATCCAGCTGCTTTGCAGATTCCCGGCCGGTTCCTTCGGAGAGCTTCTGAAGCAGATCAAGAGACGCAGGATAGCCGCCCGGCCTCCAGATTTTCTCCCGAAGCGCCGTCTCCCCAAGATGAATCAGCGGCTTTCCAAGAAGCATCGCCCGCGGATGAAGCACTGCACCATAGTACAGCGCTCCGACTGCTCCCAGCGAATTCCCGGCAAGAATCAGATGACTGTTGTTAAAGCCAAGTGTTCCCAAGGCTCCGCGAATGCGTTTTGTTATCTTTTCCTCGTACTCCGGAGAGCCAAGATATCCGCAGCCGCCAAGTCTCGGATCCGTAAGAACAAGAAAGGGAGCTCCCAATGAGTACAGATAATCCAGATGATCAAAGCCCTCCTGCGGTCTTCTGTCTGTAAAGAAAACATTCAGCGGCGGCTTCCGATCCATAGATCCGAACAGCGAGAAAAACTCTTCTCCTTTTGCGTCCGCCTCGCGCCTTGTTCCAGGAAAAAAAGCATCCCCGTCCGGCACTGCCTGACGGATGTGAAGCACCCCAACAGAAAGGGTTCCCTCTCCCCTTGCTTCCAGAGAAATTGCAAGACGAAGCCCCTCTCCCGCAAAAACCGCAGCCGGCTGTGTAAGGTTCTCCTCCGTCCACGTACCTGTAATGCCGGAAAAGCCGTTTCTCCGCTCGTAAAACCGAAGCCTTGCCTGCACGCTGTCATCCGCCACAAGCTCCGGCCACACCGTCCACTGTGTTCCTGCAGGAAGAGAAATGCTCTGTGTCCATTCCAGAAGCGGACGAAAGCTCTCCCCGAAGTTTCCGGATAAGTGCAGCCCGCCATGCCCGCGGAAGGTCACCGCTCCATGAAAGGATGTGTGCACCGTAAGCTGGCTTACCGGAAGCTGAACTGCCGGGCTCTGTATGATTCCCTGCTGCCAGGCTCTCACTGCGTGCCTCCTTCCCGGATCAGCTGCTTCCACTGCTTCACCAGCGTACCGCCGGTGTATTTTGAAATCTCCTGTACGCAGTACACAAGCGCTTCATTCCAGCCCGAAAGGCCGTCCAGATAATACTCCAAAGCCCCTGTGATGTAATTGATGTTCTGAATGATGTAGCCATCCTTCTGATGCTTCACATATCTCGTAAAACGGTAATTGACCTGCGGAATGCCCGCACTGATTCCTGCAATCTGCAGGTACAGATCCGGCTGATCACGAACATCAAGAATCAGTCTTGTATCATACAGAATCCGGATCATGTCATTCTCCGAATGATATACAGTGATCTGGATTCTCGCCTTGCCGTCTGCATTCTCTTCCGGCCCGGAGCCCTCCCGTCCGGCTCCATCCGTCTCTCCATCCGGAGCAGCAATTCTCCATCCAGGCTGTCCGGAAAGCCCCATCTCCGCCAGAATTTCCTCCAGCTTCTCCTTCAGCTGATCCAGACCGCTTTGCGAATCCTCGCCCGTGGCTGCCAGCAAAACCACATCCGGATTACGCTGCATGTAATCAAAAACCTGACGCAGCGCCTTTTCCAGAAACACGCCCTCCAGTCCATCCAGCGGCATAAAAATCTTCAGCTCCCGGATGCGCTGGCTTTTTCCAAGAGACAGTCTCGTGTCAAACGGCGAGATGTCGCAGATGTTCTTGTCGCGAATCCCTGCTTCTTCAATCAGCCTCGCCGTATGCTCTGTGTCCGTGACCAGAAGGCAGGCATCGGCCGCATCCTCCTGCAGCACCTTCCGATTCGTCAGATCATATCGGTTTTCAAAAAATGACAGGACAATCCGCTGTCCGGAAAGTCTGCGAAGCGTCTGCAGAATCAGGCTGTTATGCTGCGAATTTGCTGCAATGACAACCGCCTCCCGGTCCGGATGGCGCATCAGAAACGCCTCCAGCTTCTCACGGATCATTTCCTTCGGAAACGGATAAAACCGCCTCTTAAAATCCCCCCGCGCATTCTCCGAAATCTGAACGCCACCCGTTGTGCAGTTCAGCGTAAATCGTAATTTTCCCTGTGCATCATAATATTCCTGACGGAGCTTCTCATGATCCCGGAAGAAAACCGACGAAGAGCAAAATCCCCTGTCATCATAAAGATCTCGCCGGACAGCCTCACCTTTCTCGTAATATTCCACCCAGCAAAGCGTCCCATCTTCCGTAAACTCTACATCGGCATACGTCTGCTCCTGCCGAATGGCTACCGCACGGGACGGAAGGTACACCCATTCTACGTCCTCCGGCCAGGGAAGCTCCAGATACGAGAATACAGCCGGCGTTCGCAGCTTAATATTCTGCATTTCATCAAAAACCGACCAGTAAGCGATCGGATAGAGATTCTGCCTGTGCAGAAATCTGCGAAGATTCGGAAAAAAAGCAAGACACAACAGCTCTGTCTCCTCACCCGCATCCCGGAACATCCGAAGCTGATTCACCGTGTCATCAAATTCATACGACTGCGCCTTCTGATACCACGGCGCAATGTGCGCATGCCACTCGCCGGTTCCCTCGTACCATGATGGAATAAAACTGTACATAAACCTGTGGCCTCCCTTTACAAAAACGGCCGGTAGCTCTCCATCGTCCGGTAAACCTTTGCCTCCTCCAGAAGCTCCGCCGCCATTCCCGCTGCCACCATGATGGTCATCGGCGTCATGTAAAGACCGGATGAGCTCCCCTGCACCGCCCGCGCAAAAAGCGGCGGAATCACAAGAAGCCAGGTCACCACCCCGGAAAAAAGCGCAGCCGTCACCGTCTGCCCGAACAGATGAAGAGCAGTCTCCCTTCCAGGCTCCATGTAATCCAGGTAATCCCCCTGCTGCTCCAGATTCCTTGCAATCTCTCCCGGACCGACCATAATCACAGACAGTACCACCGTCAGAACAAGAAGAAGACCTCCGAAGATCCAGACTCCCGCAGTCTGATTCAGGTTCAGAACAGAAAGGCCCTCGTCAATCCACGCGCTTCCCGGAAGAAAGATCCGCAGAACAAGCAGCACATAATACGGTAAGGTAAAAAAGGACATGACATACATCACCGGCATCGTTCCTGCAGGCGTCAGACGAATTGCAATGTAATCATCCGCCGCATACAGATTGTTGATTCCGATTCTGCGCACCGTGTTCCGGAATTCCCCGCCCTCCAGAAACAGCATGGCAAGGACAATGACAAGCCCTGCTGCCAGAATCAGAAAAAGCCTCACCGGCCTCATCCCTGCTGTCCGAATCACTTCAGCCGCCATCGTCCTCAGATTTCCAAGGATATTCACCAGAATGATCAGCGCCTGTCCTCCGATTCCCCATGCTGTGTTGCGTCCGACAAGCCACCGGATCAGAAACGATCCGCCAACCAGAACCACAGCGGTAAGAAGCCACAGCTCCGTCACCCGAAGATTTCCATAAGGTCTGTACTGCATCTTCCCCGCCCCGATCAGTGCCTGCACCACGGCAAGAAAAGAAGCCAAGACCAGAATCTTTCGATTCGACTGCCCCGGCGATCTCTTTTGTGTCTTATCCTGCACCGTCTTCTGAAAAACGCTGACCACCACCATGGCCGTCACCCACGGAGTCAGTCCCAGAGAAAACAGCGATGTTGTGCTGATGCTGCTTCCCAGAAAGCTCCCGATCAATGCCTGAATGCCATTCCCCACGTTCTCCGGTTCCTGATATACCACCCAGGGAATCGGAATGCTGCGTCCCAGAAGATATACCAGAACGATCAGTGCCGAATATTCAATTCGTCCCCGTAAAATGCTGTGTCCCCGCATCAAATCTCCTGCAGACTTTTTCTCTCTGCCAATAGCCTCTCTGCTGATAGTCTCTCTGCTGACAATCTGTCTCAGCCTCGATTTATATCATACAACATCCCAAGTACAATCCGGATATTTTTCACTTCCAAGATGCTTCCCTCAACGTTTCTCACGACATACAGCAAAGGGATTCCAGCAGATCCCGCGATCACGCAGGCTGCTGAAATCCCCTTGTCTGCTCCTGTTACTGGTCCGTCTGCCCTTTTTCCTTCCGCATCATTCCCCGGTGTTCACCTTCTGTAAACAACTCCCGAAGACGATCTCTCCGGCAAACCTGAAAAATCACTTCCTGCGAAATCACTTTCTGCGATTTCTCCGATTGCGAAGCTTCTTTACAAGACCGATCAGTCCAAGTCCGCCGCCGGATGCTCCCGCCATCATGGCACTCGCCATCATATTGGCCTCATCTCCGGTTGCCACGTAACGACCGCGGTTTGCACCCAGGACCCTGCCGCCGACGGTCGATCGATCTCTGTGAACACCAAGAACCTCTCCCTCATCGGTGTCCGTATCGGTGTCCGTATCCGTGTCAGTGTCTGTGTCAGTGTCGGTGTCCGTGTCAGTATCGGTGTCAGTGTCCGTATCCGTGTCGGTGTCTGTATCCGTGTCGGTGTCGGTATCGGTGTCCGTGTCGGTGTCTCCCTCTGTTCTGCGGAAGATGTACTGCTTTTCGGATTTCTTTGAGGTTTTTGTCACCTTTTTTTCATATTTTTTTGTTTTATAGTACTGAGCATCAATCTTGGTCTCGTAAATCTCAATCGAGTCTTTGGTTGGCACTATATAATACGTGGTCGATTTTCCCTTTGAAGGCGTCAGGAAATACGAAGTACTCTTTGCCGGCGCAACAAAGAATCTGCTTTCCCTTGCTTCCGCCGGTGTCAGCGAAGCACTCTTGTCCGGAACAACAAAACAGTTCTCTCTCTTCCCTTCCGACATGTTGATGCTGTATTCAACGGAGTGCTCTTCTTCCGGGTTATACTCATACCCTGTTCCGGGATATGTTCCTGTAAAATGCCATTCACCGTTGTTCGATTCATAATTTCTTGCAACAATCCTTCCCGATGATGTACTGTTCATTGCAACGGTGGCATTCGGTGCAATCATAAAGCCACAGATAGATCCGTCTGTTCGAATTTTACCGCTGAATTTACCGAAATTGAATATGATCTGCTGTGCATACCGCAGCATGGCGTCACCAACAGTCTCACCTAAGTTATGCGGATCTGAAGAAAAACTTATCGTAGAGCCATCTTTCTTCTGCAGCTTCACTTCAAATTTATGCAATGCAATCTCACTGGCATCCCCGGCATCAATATTTATAACAAGGATCTGATCCTCACGCATGGTGATGGTTGTCTGGCTTGCCTCTTTAAAACCATTCACATATCCGGAATCAGTTCCAACAGACACATAAACAACATCCTTGTTTTCACCGGCAGAATTTACAACACCCGTAATATCAATTTTCTTATTATCATTGACAACTCCTGCTGTCTGCTCATGTTCCCCAAGCTTTTTCGCATGATTTGCCGTTTCGTCAAGATCCTTCCGGATGCTGTCAGCAATGTTTTCTTTTACCACAACAACTTCAGCGAAATTCTGGATCTCATAATACTCATATGCTCCCTCTGCTTTTTTTGTCCTGACAAAGCACTGTCCTTTTGCCTTGTCAACCCCTGCCGCGGAATCCGTTTGCTCTGTCACCAATGCCTGATTTTCTTTCAGATTGATGCATAGCCTTTCTGTAGCATCCCCTGAATTAGTAACCTTTTCAGTCACATATCCGATATATGATGTGTCTCCCTTAGTATGCCCGGAAGGAAGATAACTACTATTTGAACCACCAAGTGCCGTTCCGTTGCTTTCTCCATAACGATAATTGGAGTCCATATGGTTATCGCCGATTTTTATTGCTGCTGTTACCCCAAAATCTCCGATAATTCTGGAGATTTCCTTCAGATTCGGATCATCCGCATAGATACTGCCAGCGATTGTCTGTATTTTATCCACAGCAATCTCTATCGGAGTACTCCCATCTTTCGGAGTAAATCGAACGTAATACCGTCCATTCCTTTCTTCCACCTTCAGTGCCGTTCCGGACGAAACTTCATATTTTTGTCCATCCGAGCCGACCACATAGTATTTCTTCTCTTTAACAGTTTCCGTCAGATTGTTCTTATCAACCTCAAACCGCTCCGGTTCTCCCGTTTCTCCGTTTTTCCTGACCAGCACATAGAATTTGCCGCCATCTTCTACAACTTCCAGCCCGGCGTCCTTCGGAATTTCCTTTTTACCGTCACGGGTATCAATATAGTAATACTGCTCCCCTTCTTCATGCCGAACTTCGCTCTCTTCAAAAAGCAGTGAAAATTCTTTTCCGTCTTTTCCTGTGAATGTCCCGATATACTTCCCGGTTTCTTTTCCATCCTTATCCAGTTCTTTTCGGACATTCACCTTTTCCGGGGTATCCCCTGCAAGTTCCTGTCCTTTTATGGTTATCTTTTCCGAAACACTGCTCGAATCAACCGTGTATGTCGTTCCATCCAGCGTTATCTGATAAACCTTTTCTGTTTCATTCCAGACAGGGGTCGGCAGGTTCTTCGGATCTACTCTGACTTGTTTCGTTCCGTTTTCGTCTTGCACAAGAATAAAAGTATATGAGCTTCCCGTTTCCTCTGTCGCAGAATCAAAGAACAATGTAACCGTCTGGCTATTCTTGTCCTGAAAGGTCCCCTTGTATTTTTTCTTATCAGTATCCCATGCCACCAGAATTTTATCTACGGTATCTGCTACTTCCACCGATCCAGGCGTCCCGTTCTCATCTGTTCCGGAAAGTGTATTCTTTGTTTCTGATTGTATCTGATTTACCGCCGCTTTGACCTTATAAGATATTCCATCGATGGTTACCTGGTACGTTCCATCATCATTTTGATCTACAGAAAAAGTACCTGATCCATTCAGACGCACTTCCTCCGTTGATCCATCGTCCCTTACTGTTTCCAGGTAGTAATACGGCTCGCCTTCTCTGGTCTTTACCACCCCATCCGCAAACTTAAGCGTAACCGACTTCCCATTCACATCCTTAAATGTATATCCATCTCCGTTCGGCGTAACCTCTATTTCTGCCTTCTTATCATCAACCTTAACCGATATATCTTTTCCGGCGTTATCCTTCCCGGATACAGATGCTCCGTTTGGCAGAGTGCCTTTTTTTGTGACAGCCGTGGCAGCTAATGTGTAAACCTGTCCACCGTAGTTCACAGAAAATGTGCCGTCTCCGTTCGGCACAGCTTCCAGCTGCACGCCTGCGTCAGATACCGGTACGCGGATTGGCTGTCCATTTTCAATCGCTGTAAAGTAATATTCCGTTAAGCCGAGATCTACACCTTCTTCATTTGCTCTCTCTGCCTTTGATGTCGTAATCGCCACATAAGTCGTCGTAGTTGTCTCACCCGTCGACTCTGTCTTCTTTTCTTCCCAATCCGTAACTTTGTCGGTGATATTTTTCCCGTTCGCATCCTTCACCGGATTGCCATTCTCATCTACCAGAACAGCGTCTTTCTTCGTTCCGTCTGAGGGAGAAATGACAGTAGGGCTGGTTGTTCCCGGTGTTGTGGTTTCCGTGATGGTTTCCGTTGTTGTAGATCCATCCTCACCGACATACTGGTTTGTGGTCGTTACAGAACCATCCGGATTCGTTACCGTTTCTGTTTTCTCTGTCTTCGTTCCGAACTTCGATTCATCATAGCCGCCCGGTGCTATCTCAGTCGTTGTCTTTGTTTCTGTCTTGGTTTCTGTGCATGTGTTCGGATCGTATGTTGTTGTTTCTGTTTTCGTTACGGTGGTTGATACCCCCGCATTCTGCTCAGTAGTAGTCGTTGTCACGCTGTTCCCAGTCTCTGGAGTTGTAGTTGATGTGGACTCAGACACAATCGGCGCGGGCGCAGTTGTTGCAGAGGCGGATTCTGTCGCGGAAGCTGCAGGTTCTGCTGCAACCAGTGCAGGGGCAGCCGCCGCAGGGACGGGTTCTGATGCAGCCGGTGCGGGTGCAGCCGCCGCAGGGGCCGGTTCTGCGGCAGCAGGGGCGGGTGTTGCCGTTGCAGGTACCGGTTCTGCGGCAGCAGGGGCGGGCGCAGACACAGTGATGGTCACTTCTGATGAAACGCTGACCGCACCTGTCGGGATTTCCACAGAATGCTGCTCAACGTCACTCTGTGCATTTGTATCGACAGTGACACCCGGATCTCCGCCGTCCCCGTTCTCCGCAGCAAATACGCTCATATCGCCAAACGCAGTGGCTCCGCCGACGGCAAGTCCTGCTGCCATGACGCTTTTCGCAAGTCTGGACATTTTTCCGGTGTTTTCTCTGTTATCCTGATTGTTTTCTTCACGACGTCTCATGCAATGCCTCCCATCGTACAATCTCCAAAGCCAACTGATACCCAACCTGTTATACCGAAACACATTCACGCCATTTGCACATGCGGCAAGCCTCGGTTAATATTAGAGTTGTTCATTCTTTACAGCTATCATTATAAAAATCATCAATCATAAATTCCATTAGATTTTTGATAACATCTCATATTTTCTAATTATTTTCTTTGGGGTGGCTATAACAATGACAAAACCTTCCTTATCTGCATCGTTTTCGTCCTCATCTCTTTCCTCCCAGGCCGTCTTTCGCGGTGCCTGCCGGGAGCTTTTGCAGTCCATGCAGACTGCCGGCGTCTATGTTCCGGAGAATGGCTTTCTTGTTTTTCTTTCCTTCAGTGACGGAAGTGCGCGGGCGGACGTCGTTCATGGGAGCGGCGCGGATATCGCGGAGGCGTTTGCCGATGCGCAGCAGAAGGCCTGGACACTCATTCAGAAGAAGCGTCAGCGGTTCCGCTGGCTGAAGGCGGACGTCGTGACGGAAATATGCCCCCACGGATGCAAAAACGCTCGCATACATGATCAAGGAACCCGGCTGGAACGAATTTTTCCGCTTCGGACTTACTTTTGACCGGAGCTTCCGGACGGCGCTTCTTGAGGAAGAATTAAACGGTGCGAAAATACTGGATTATGCAAACGGCAGCATCTCTCTAGCGGATCTCAATCGCTATCTGAAGAAAGCAGGACGGCCGGCTCTCCCAAAGCTCCCGGAGTTCTTCCTTCTGTTTCAGACCGCAGGATTTTTCTACGACGCCGATTCTGCCGCCAATGCCGCTGCCGCGACTGACGCCGATTCTGCCGCCAGTACGGATGCCGCCACGACGAATACCGATTCTGCCGCATCTGCCTCTGCGTCAGGATGTGTCATCCCTCTCATTCCCGACGGCCTCTCCCGCGGGCGCCGCGAAATTCAAAATCTTGATGCCGCTGCCGCACGAAGCTTCGTCACCGCTGCCGCTTCCTTTCTGAAAAAACAAGTGCAGCAGGACGGCTCCTTCCGATATGGGTACTACCCGCGTTTTGACCGCGTGATCCCCGGTTACAACTGCATGCGCCACGCGAGCACAATCTGGAGCCTTCTGTGTCAGTACCGCATGACAAAAAAGGTTTCCGTTCTCTCCCTCGCCGCGCGCTCCATTGAGTACCTGCTCTCTCACGCCCTGGTTTACAGGGATCCGGATACCGCCTATCTTTCCGAACCGTTGAAAGACGAAATCAAGCTCGGCGGAGGGGGCGTCCTGATCCTCGCCATCACAGAGTACTTGGATCTGTGCTCCGAGGAGCCTCGTCCTGCAATTCTGCGTTCCGGGGAGCCTCTCGCAGAGGCTCCGAATGCGGAGATTTTGCACGCAAAGGATGTGCTCCCGGAGCGGGAAGCCTTGCGACGCCGCTATACCGAAATTGCCTGCGCTCTCGGAAACGGAATTCTCTCCCTGCTGAATCCGGAAACCGGCGAATTTTCACACGTTCTGAACATGGACTTCTCCCTGAAGGAGCGCTATCGCACGGTGTACTACGACGGAGAGGCTGCCTATGCGCTCTGCAGGCTGTACCGGCTGACCAAAGAGGAAAAATGGTTATTTTACGCCGAAAAAGCAGTGGACCACTTCCTGACGGCCGACTATACGCGTTACCGCGATCACTGGGTCGCGTACGCCATGAACAAAATCACCCGGTACATCCATCGGGACGATTACGATACCTTCGCCCTCCGGAATGCCCGGGTGAATCTTGATTTTCTTTATAAACGGGAGACCACCTACCACACCTTCCTGGAGCTTTTGATGGTCACCTTTGAAACGTACGAAAGAATCCTGGCGGAGAATCCCGGCCTTCCTTATCTGAAGGAATTCGATCTGCCGTACTTCCTGCGCACAATTCGCGTGCGGGCGGACCGGATGCTGAACGGCTTTTTCTTCCCGGAATATGCCATGTACATGCGCTGCCCAGACAAAATTCTGGGCTCCTTCATGGTGCGGCATGATGGCTTCCGCGTGCGGATCGACGACGTACAGCACAACATCGGCGGCTTCTATCTGTACTATAAAAATTACAGCCGCCTCCTCGCACTTGGCATGCCAGAGGACATTCCCTGCGAGGAAAACTGAACCTGCTCCGCCTGCCTTGCTGCAATATTCACGCCGCTCCGCCTGTTTTGCCTTGCTGTGGTTTTACGACGCTTGAACGTAAAAAACCTGTCAATAACACGGAAAGGCTTTGTCGAATAAGCCTTTCCCGAAATCACTTCATAAGCTTGCGGATGATTTCCTGAATCTGATCCACCGGAGCTCCCAGCTCTCTGGAAATCTGATCTGCGGAATAATGCAGCTTCGTGTAATAGACCTGAATCATCCCTTCCAGTTTTCCCTGCGCAAGACCTTCCAGTTTCCCTTCTTCTCTGCCCTTATTCTCAACCTTGTCCAATACTGTGCACATACTGGTACCTCCCTTTCCCGGCAGTTCCTCTATGACCTCTTCAAATCTCCGGTCATCCGTCAGAACTGACATTAATTTTAACGTTTCATCCACGTGCTGCAAAAGATCCGCGCTCGGCTTGTAATCATTCGTCATCCGTTTCTGAATCAGATAGTCTGCGACATACCGGAAATCACTCCGAAACTGCTTCACCTTCTCCGGTGTCAGAAAGGCAATTTCGTAGAGATTCTTCAGACCTATCACGGCTCCGGATTTCTCCGGAGCCGCTGCGTCATCAAAAGAGTGTTTATGTCCTGAATACTCTGCTTCTTAATGCCTTCATAATCACTTCGTAAGCTTGCGGATAATTTTCTGAATCTGATCCACCGGAGCTCCCAGCTCTCTGGAAATCTGATCTGCGGAATAATGCAGCTTCGTGTAATAGACCTGAATCATCCCTTCCAGCTTTCCCTGTGCAAGGCCTTCTTCTCTGCCCTTATTCTCAACCTTGTCTAATATTGTGCACATACTGGTACCTCCCTTTCCCGGCAGCTCCTCTATGACCTCTTCAAATCTCCGGTCATCCGTCAGAACTGACATCAATTTTAACGTTTCATCCACGTGCTGCAGCAGATCCGCACTCGGCTTGTAATCATTCGTCATCCGTTTCTGGACCAGATAGTCTGCAACATATCGGAAATCGCTCCGAAACAACTTCACCTTCTCCGGTGTCAGAAAAGCAATTTCATAAAGATTCTTCATCTCGTAATCACTGACATACGGCTCAAACCCTTCCGGTATATCCATCAGATCCGTCAGATGATGGCTGTAATTCCACGGCGTTGTGCCAAAGTACAGAACCAATGTGATCACCGGATAAATGTGGTCCGGATTCTCATGCAGGAGCTGCGCACGGTATGATTGTCCATCATAGCCAATCTGCCGCACCGGCATGAATTTCTCGGTTGCTGTCTGGTGTTCAAAGCCAAACAGCGTAATCGTTGTCTTACCGCTTTTCAGCAGCTTGGACACATCTCGTTCCTGCTCATGAATCCTTCCGTCGGCTTTGTACTGGCTCCGATCCTTCACCGTTTCCAGATCATCTGCCGCTACGATTTGTTTTCCATCAAAGAGCAACACGTTCACAATATCAGCGAATACATCATTATAATCTGCCAGCAGTTTCTCGGTAACATCTTTCTCTGCCATGTTTCCCTCAGCTTTCTCTCCGGGCCCCCGCTATACTCCTATATTGTACCAAAACAGAGTACCTCAAAGGAAGCATTTTCCGTCTTCACAGCACTCACATTGCAGAAAAGATCACTTCTGTAACATTCAGGAATTATGAATGATAATAAACAGCAACAAAAATCCCTTGAAACCATCATAGTTTCAAGGGATTACACCGAGTGACAGACAAAGCAGTTCCGCCTGCCTTGCTGCAATTTTTACGCTGCTCCGCCTGCCTTGCTGCGGTAGCAGGCTCCCTCGAATTCCTTGAGCTTCTCCACAGCTTCCGGACTAAGATTCTTCGGCACAATAACCTCGACCACAACATACAGGTCTCCCTTTACGGAAGGATTGGCTCCCGAAGGCATTCCCTTGCCGCGAATCCGGATCTTCGCACCGGACTGCATCCCGGCAGGAATCTTAACCATGATACGACCGCTTCCCGTGTTGACCGGAGCTTCGCCGCCAAGGCAGGCCGTGATAAACGGAACCCGAACCGTAGTGGTCCGATCACCGGTCTGTGCTGCGGAAGGCCCGGAAGCCGAGCTCCCGCCCTGCGCAGACGAAGAACCATAAGTCCAGCTCCCGCCCTGTGCAGACGATGTTCCCGACGTCCAACTCCCGCCCTGCGATCTTCCGGAACCTCCAAAGGACGAATGGAACGTCGCCCCGCTTCCTTTTCCGAAGCCTCCGCCGAACAGATTTTCAAAAATGTCACCCATGTCACCCATATCGCCCATGTCGCCTGTGGTGTAATAGGTTGTACTTCCATCCGGAGAGCGGTAAAATTTTCCGCCCTTTCCGCCGCCAAAGCCCGAGAAGCCCCCCTGACCGGCTCCTCCGCCAAATCCGGAAAAGCCTCCCTGACCAGCTCCGCCGCCTGCGGCCTGGTCAAATGCAGCCATGCCGAACTGATCATACATTTTCCGCTTCTCAGGATCCGAAAGAACCGCATAAGCTTCTCCGACTTCTTCAAATTTCTTCTTAGCATTCTCATCATTCGGATTCATATCCGGATGGTATTTCTTCGCAAGCTTCCGGTATGCCGTCTTAATTTTCTTGTCATCCGCGTTTCTGTCCACGCCAAGAACTTCATAAAAATCTCTTTTCATAGAAGGCACCTCCTTCATCTTCAATCTATATCAGCAAAAACGGCGGTCAGGAACGAGTTCCTTCCGCCGCAGTATCATTCCTTATTTCATTGTCTGTTATATCATTTATAGAACACGTAGTCAACTATTATTTCACCCCCGCACGGTCTGCGTATTATTTCATCCCTGCAAGACATTTCCATCAAATCAGGATGCATTTCTCCGCTGAAAATCATCTCTACCAAACATTTCCATCAAATCAGGATGAATTTCTCCGCTGGAATTCATCCCTGCCAGGCATTTCCATCAAATCAGGATGAATTTCTCCGCCGGAATTCATCCCCGTAAGACATTTCCATCAAATCAGGATGAATTTCTCCGCTGGAATTCATCCCTGCAAGACATTTCCATCAAATCAGGATTCATTTCCCCGCCGGAAATCATCCCGGCCAAACACTTTCTCCTAATCAGGATGCATTCCGCCACCAGAAAGCATTCCGGCAGTCTTGCCCCCCGAAAGCTCCTGCCTCAGCTTCCGCCAATAAGCCCCAGCCTCAGCTTCTGCCTGCAAGCTCCGCGTCCATCTCTGCCTTGACGGCAAGCACGATTCCCGAAAGCTCCCGGATGCGGTCATTGTCCATACGGCTGATGGGAACCGAGATGGAAAATGCGTACCGCGACCCGCCATCCAACGAAAGCGCCGCTGCAATGCAGCGGACGCCCGCCTCATTTTCCTCGTTATCGAGTGCATAGCCCTTCCGGCGGACTTCTGCAATTTCATCCATAAATTCATCCAGGTTGGTGATCGTATAGGCGGTCCTCCGCTCGATCGTGCAGTTCTCCCAGAGTGTTCTGATTTCCGGATCACTCATGTTGGCCGCCATGGCCTTGCCGACGCCGGAGCGGTAAAACGGCATCCGGCTCCCGATGTGTGAGGTCATGCGAATGCTGTGATCGTAGGGATCTACCTTATCAATATAGATTACTTCGCTTCCGTCCCGTTCCACAAAATGAACCGTCTCCTTCACCCTGGCTGCCAGATGCTTCAGATGAGGCCGGGCCATCTGTGCCACATCCACCTGCTCCATCAGTCGGTCAGCAAGATCCACCAGCTTGAAGGTTGCCTCATACCGGCCGCTCTCAGGATCCTGCCGCACATAATCCATGCACTGGAGTGATGCAAGAATCCGGTGGGTTGTGCTCTTATTTAAATGCAATGCCTGCGTCAGCTCAGTCAGAGAGCTCTGCCCGTTCCGCACAAGATATTCCAGCGCACCAAATAAGCGTTCCGCCACCTGAATCGGGTTCTGATTCGAATTCTGGCTCAGGGCGGCATCCTGGCCCAGCGCAGCGTTTCGGCTTTGATCCTGGTTCTGGCCCAGCGCAGCATTCCGGCTCCGATCCTGGTTCTGGCCCAGGGCGGCATTCCGGCTCTGATCCTGGTTCTGGCCCGGCGCAGCATCCTGCCCCGATGCAGCATTCCCGGAAGTCATTTCCGGATTACCGGGTTCTGTTCTTTTCATCTCTTCCATATTGGCTTCTCCATGGTATGTGTTTCACAATATGGAACATAATATCATTTCCTCTTTTCCTTAGCAAGCTTTACATCTGAATTTATACCGCTCCCGCCAAGCCCGGATCCATTAATGAGTTTTTATGGAATTTTCAACGCATTTTTCCAATCATTTTCTTCCTTTCCCGTCTTGACTTCCTTATCTGCGTCTCTATAATAAGGATCAGGAAATATCATATCGTGGAACAAAGTTCCATATTGTGAAACCTATGAGTTTCTCAATTGGAACCTATAAAAACAAAAAAAAGCAGCACCAAACACCACCTGACTTGAAAGGAGAATGTCATGGAACTGAATCTGAAAGATCGCAAGGACTGCAAGTATGATGCCGTATCCCTCGGCGAGGTTATGCTTCGACTGGATCCCGGTGAAGGCCGCATCCGCACTGCTCGCAGCTTCCGTGCATGGGAAGGCGGCGGAGAATACAACGTTATCCGCGGCCTGCACAAGTGCTTCGGCATGAACACTGCCGTTATCACTGCTTTTGCAGACAACGAGGTTGGCCGTCTGATGAAGGATTTCATCGAGCAGGGCGGTGTGGATACTTCCCTGATTTACTGGAAGAAGACCGATGGAATCGGCCGCATCTGCCGCAATGGTCTGAACTTCACAGAGCGCGGCTTTGGCGTACGCGGCGCAGTCGGCTGCTCCGACCGTGCGAACACTGCAATCTCCCAGGCTACTCCTGAGGATCTGAACTTCGAGCACATCTTCGGTGAACTTGGTGCACGCTGGCTCCACACCGGCGGAATTTACGCCGCTCTCTCCGAGCAGAGCTGCGAGACCGTCATCGAGGCCATCAAGACCGCGAAGAAGTACGGCACTCTCGTTTCCTATGACCTGAACTATCGTCCTTCCATGTGGTCCGCAATCGGCGGCCTTGAGAAGTGCCAGGAGGTCAACAAGGAAATCGCGAAGTACGTTGACGTCATGATCGGAAACGAAGAAGATTTCACTGCCTGCCTCGGCCTGCAGATCGAGGGACAGGATGCCGGATTGAAGAAGCTTAACATCGACGGCTATAAGAAGATGATCGATCATGCTGCGGAGGTTTATCCGAACTTCAAGGCAATCGCAACCACCCTTCGTACCGTAAAGACCGCTACCGTCAATGACTGGAAGGCAATCTGCTGGGCAGACGGCGAGATCTATCAGTCCAAGGAGTACAACGGACTTGAGATCATGGACCGCGTCGGCGGCGGCGATTCCTTCGCATCCGGCCTTGTTTACGGTCTGATGACCACTCAGGATCCGGAGAAGGCTGTCAACTACGGTGCAGCTCACGGCGCACTGGCTATGACTACCCCCGGCGACACCTCCATGGCTTCCATCGATGAGGTAGAAGGCCTGATGGGCGGCGCAGGCGCACGCGTAAAGCGCTGATCACTGCACAGGAAACAGCAAATACAGAATTCACCACAAAACCTATAGTAGGAGGATTTTTACCATGGCAAATTCAGCTAAGGCAGAAGCCGTATTTAAGAAATTTGAAGAGATCGGAATCATTCCGGTTGTTGTTCTGAACGATGTAAAGGATGCAGAGCCTCTTGGAAAGTGCCTCGTAGAGGGCGGACTTCCGGCAGCAGAGGTTACCTTCCGCACCGACGCCGCAGAGGAGTCGATCCGCATCATGGCAGAGAAGTATCCTGATCTTCTTGTCGGAGCAGGAACCGTCCTGACCATTGATCAGGTTGACCGTGCTGCAGCAGCCGGCGCGAAGTTCATCGTTTCTCCCGGATTCGATCCTGCTATCGTGAAGTACTGCCTTGAGAAGGACATCCCTGTCTGCCCCGGCACACAGTCTCCTTCCGAGATGATCGCTGCCATGAACCTTGGCCTCGATCATGTGAAATTCTTCCCGGCAGAGCTCTCCGGCGGCCTGAAGATGATCAAGGCAATCACCGCTGCGCTTACCTCTCTGAAGGTTATGCCTACCGGCGGCATCAGCGCTTCCAACGTCACCGAGTATCTGCAGAACAGCAAGATCTTCTGCGCAGGCGGCTCCTGGATGGTAAAGGGCGACATGATCAAGGCCGGCCAGTGGGATGAGATCACCGCTAAGGTTCGCGAAGCTGCTGAGATCGTAAAGTCCGTCCGCGGATAAATCACAGATAAACCACAGACCGGCTCACCGGTCCGTTTCAAAGATCAATTTCTGTTTTCACTTTATTTCAGCTAAGGGCGCTGTCTCCGGAAGGAGGCAGCGCCCTGATTTCATTTCACAATCCATCTGCTCCAACTCTTCCGATTTCATATTCTCCTGCATCTGCGTTTGAATTCCGCAACACTCATTCCGGCGCAGTCCGCAGCCATCTGCGGAGTCATGGTCCCTCTTGTCACAAGGTAAAACAGTGTTTTCAGCGCGCCCTTGCGCTCGCCTTCCTTCAGGCCGGCAAAATGCCCTTCCTGCAATCCTGCCGTTCTTCCCTTCTCCATGCCTTCCATCAGGCCTTCTCTCAGTCCTGCTTCCATTCCGTCCTTCTGGCCATCCTCCCATGCCTTCTGATACAGGCGCTGTTCTGCTCTTTCCTCATCATATTCTGTAATCATCATACCAATTACCTCACTCCGGCGTTCTTTCAGATAGTCCCGAACAGGACCTTCCTCCATTTCATCAATAGCATCGTTGACTGCCCGCACATCTCCTTTCCCCGTTCTCCCACTGCGATACGCTTCCACCAGAAAGGAATAGTCACGCAGCGGCTTACATTCTTCCAAAATTCTTGCGCCGCTTTTGTAATCGACATTCAGGATATGCACCTGCGTCTCGAGGTCAGGCTCCGACTCCCAGCAGCACTTTGCAAACAGCTCGCTCAGCTTCAGAATCCGGTTCGCCGGCTCTCCATTCCGCCCGTGATGCAGCACCACAAGCCTTAGCGATGGAAGCTCCGCCTTCTCATTCATGATATTTTCCCTATCGCAGAAGCAAAGATACATCTCATACAACAGTGCTGCACACCAAAGAAGCTTCAGCGGCAGGTCCTGTTCCCCGGGCTCCGTCGTTTCATGCAGGTTCAGATTTTCAAAAAGGATCAGAAACTCCCTTTTCCTTTCTATGAAGATAAAATCCTCGACGATCCGGATTTCAATATCCTCCGAATTACAATCGTCCATATGTCCCATTGCGCGACACAGCTCCAGCGCAAGATCTTTCCGATCTTCCGACCCGAAAAGCACCTGAAACAGATGCATTCTGCGTTCTCTCTGATTCATCTTCTTCTGCATTTTCACGATTCTTCCCGAAACATAGTGGCTACTGCTCCGATGATTACGGACATGCATACGTTTCGTTCGATGCGGCTAAGATTCGAGTAAAAGACTTGTCCGCAGACTTCCTGCGGCGTTTCTGAATGAAACAAGATATGCACTTGTCTGCATTATAACAGGCAAGTGTACATGCCGCCAGTTGCTATTTTTGATAAGGATTCTGGGGCTATTTTGTATATTCTGACGTTTTTGCGGGTATTTTTAAGGATTCCGGCGGCAAACAAGGGTTTTGAGCGGCACCAAATGCCCGGAGATACCCGTCAGCCGGAAAAAGCATCTGCATTGGAACCTCCTGTTTTTTCTGCTATACTGAAGACAGTTGCATAATACAGTTCATTTCTGTGAATGCCGCATGGCTGAGCGCCGCGGTCACGTCTTGATCCCATCTGATTCACGTCGAACGAAGCTTATGCACACGATACCCTTTTAACCTGCAGGA
>OLPO01000219.1_pt1 | contig 49945 bp, 46 predicted proteins | sample 1672831 | NCBI WGS metagenome assembly OLPO01 (sample SAMEA3136728, study PRJEB25190) | human gut metagenome | reverse complement strand
AGAAGAGAAAAAGACAGCCAGAGAGCAGATTCTGAAGTATAAAGAAATGGAGCATTTGGTACAGTCTGGAGACTATTATCGTCTGGTGAATCCATTCGAAAACAACAACCATGTACTCTGGCAGTTCGTATCAAAAGATAAGAAAGAAACGGTTGTATGCGGAGTAAGACTCCACAGTGAAGCAAATCCTTATATTTATCTTTTCTACCCACAGGGGCTGGATGCTGATATGAAATACGAAGACACAGCAACAGGAAAAGTATATACAGGTGCAGCACTTATGAAAGCAGGTCTGCCTCTGCCACTGACAACAGGTGATTACCAGCCGGTTAAATTTACATTCAGAGCGGTAGAAAAATAATCAGTGATGTTCACAGGGTAAACTATAAAAACCAGAAATCACTTATCAATAACAGATAGGTGTATTTCTGGTTTTTTTTATTATGGAAATGGCAAAAATTCCTTCTTGAACAGTATTCGTTTGATTATGAGCAGTCAGTTATTTCTTCTTTTTGGAATCCTGTTCTGCTGGTGGATTCATCCCATCGATCAGATGCTCGATCATCATCTTTTTTACATAAACATCGAAGCTTAAAAGACAGATAAAGGAAAAGCGTTTGAGAATTTCCTGGTCTTCTTCATCTGCATCTTTGAAAGTCCCCTGTGCTGTTTTATATTTGCGGAGCAGATCCTTTTTCAGAGATTCAATCTGATCCTTCTCCATGCTGAAAACTTCATTATATATATAGGTCATATCCTTTTCTGTCATAGACTTGAAATATTTCTGCACAATCGGTGTGAATAAAGTCTGTATGTCATTGATAGACAGGATATTCTTGAAATAGTAAATAAAGATCAGCATAAGTACATGCTCTTTGGAATAACGCTTCTTTTCCGGCGAGGGAAGAAGCTTATTTTTGGCGTAATTATTAATCATGGTCTTGGTCAGAATCTTGTCATCCCCGTAGCGCTTGGTGGCAGCCAGCTGTTCTTCCATGAAGGTTGTGACCTGATCCATGTATAAGTCAATATTTGGAATATCTTCCGGTTTAATATAGTCAATCCTGGAAATACTGGACAGAATACTGTTGATCATGTCTTTTTCATCGATTGTCATCTTTCATCACCTCTGTCCCCTATTATATAGTTTCAAATACTACTTGTAAATGTTTTTTTTACTGAATTAGCAAAATGGATTGTAAAAGCGTCCGCATTTTATAGTTACTGTCAGACTGAACAATAACAGCAGTACGCCCAGCGCCAGCGTGAGAAAATCTCTGCGTGCAAAAGGCCTTTGGGTGTACCAGGTGCGTTTTTTGTTTTTGCCGAAGCCCCGAAGTTCCATTGCATTGGAGATGGTATCGATCCGGTTCAGACTGGTAAGAATCAACGGCAGCAGTATATTAACGGAGTTTTTTAGCCTGGAAAAGAATCTTTCATTTTTTCCCAGCTCCACACCTCTGGCCTGCTGAGCCTGGCTGATGCTGTGATAATCTCTCTGGATATCCGGAATATAGCGCAGGGCAATGGACACAGAATAGCCTACCTTATAGGAAATACCGATACTGTTTAAGCTTGCCGCAAATTCGCTGGGATCAGTGGCAGAGATAAACAGGATGGCTACAGGCAGGGCTACAAAGTATTTCAGAGAAATATTGACCATATAAAACAGCTGCTCTGCGGTCAGGTCATATCGCCAGAATAAATGGCATAGTACGTGGTGTGTGCCGTACAGATGGGTTCCCTGATTGGGGTCGAACAAAAAGATAAACAGATTGTTCAGCAACAGGAACACTAGCATAAAGATCATCATAAACCGTACTTCCCGAATCTTAATTTTGCTTAGTCTGAAAGCAGCTATGCTTACTGCCAGGAGTCCGAGGAGCACCCAGGTATTGTAGGTGATCATACTTGCAAAGGTAAAGAGCAGGAAGAATGCCAGTTTGGTAGTTCCGGTCAGTCTGTGAATCACACTTTTTCTTGGAAGATAATTTAATACAGTATTAGCGGCCATTGTCCCGTACCTCCCTGTCTTCTTCAATAAAACGTTCCACAAAGGCTTCCGGCGGAGTGATACCGCATCGGTTAGCGAGAGTGAAAAGACTGGTTTCTTTTAACGCGGCCTGAGTGATCAGGGATTCATCACAGAGAACTGCGGCTGCACTTCGGTCTGCGATCAGCTGCCCGTCAGAGAAGACCAGAGCTCTTGGCGTATATTCCAGCATCAGATGCATATCATGAGTGATCATTATAACAGTAACTCCGCGTTGGTTGAGTGTACGGAGAAATTCCATGATCTCTGTATAATGATGAAAGTCCTGTCCTGCAGTAGGCTCATCCAGAATGATCAGTTCCGGATCCTGTACCAGCACGCTGGCAATGGTTACACGTTTTTTCTGACCAAAGCTGAGGGCAGATACCGGCCAGTTACGGAAGGGATAAAGTCCGCAGATTTTTAATGTATTTTCCACTTTTTCGCGAATCTGGTCTTCTGCCATACCGGCATTTCTCAGACTTAGGGCTACCTCGTCAAAAATCATGGTCTTTGAAATCATCTGATTTGGATTTTGCATGACATATCCGATATATTTAGCGCGGCGACGGATATTTTCTCCGGAGAAATCTTTGCCATTAAAAAGTAAGGTTCCCTGATCAGGTGTTTCGAACCCGCAGATCAGCTTGGACAAGGTAGATTTACCTGCACCGTTGCGTCCTACAATGCTGACCATTTCTCCCTTGTATATGGTAAGAGTTACATCCTTTAGTGTGGGGTGGTTCCGGGTATATCCAAAACTTAGGTTATTTATCTCAAGGAGCGGTTCCGGTGTGCCGGAAGGCTCAGAAAGTTCTTTTTGATGAAACCAGTTTTGAAGCATTTTCTGATCTGTCTGATCCAGAAGCAGAGAATTTACATGTGAGGGCTTTTTGCATGGCGCAATTTCAATTCCGGCATAACGCATAGCGGTCACATACAGAGGCTCACGGATTCCGTTATCTGCCAACAGGGTAGTGGAGAGCAGTTCGTCGGGATGAAGGTCTGCCAGGATTTTTCCCTCATTCACCAGAACGATCCGATCCACATTTTTCCAGAGGACATCTTCCAGACGGTGTTCAATGATCAGAACAGTGGTGTCAGTTTTCTGCTGGATCTCATCGATCAGTTCGATGGCCTGTTTGCCTGTAGCAGGATCAAGGTTTGCCAGTGGTTCGTCAAAAAGCAGGATCTTTACCTGGTCTACCATGACTCCGGCCAGGCTGACGCGCTGTTTCTGTCCACCGGATAATTCGTGAGGTGCATAGTCCAGGTGATCCTGGATTCCCACCAATTCAGCAGCATGTCTGGTGATGCTGTGCATTTGTTCTTGTGGCATACAGCTGTTCTCCAGCGCAAAGGCAATATCCTCTCCCACAGTCAGACCGATAAATTGTCCGTCTGGATCCTGGAGTACAGTGCCTACATGGGCAGAGAGCTCAAAGATGCTGCTGTGTGGAGCATCTACACCGTCTACAATAAGAGAACCGGTGCATTCTCCGGGATTGGAGAAAGGGTTCAGACCATTGATACAGCCTGCAAGCGTGCTCTTGCCACTTCCGGAGGGGCCGGCAATGAGAACACGTTCTCCCGGGTAAATATCCAGATTAATTCCGGTCAGAGTTGGCTTTTTCTGGGCACGGTATTGAAATGAAAAATCTTTAAATGAAATAACAGGTAAGTTTTGTTCTGTCATCTGTTTAACCTCAAATTAATTTCTATAATAATCGAAAAATTGTTTCTATAATAATCACGTACTTAATAATCACGTACTTTAGAGGGTGAGTCCTGAAAAAGAAAAAGCCCTATCACATAAGCTTTTCGCTAAATGACAAGGCTTTTTGTCTGAAGCTTATTCCTGATCCAGAGATCCTTTTTTTGCGATGGTCTTGGTATATGCCAGAACCAGAAGTCCGCCTACGATTACTGCTGTGATCGTATTGGAGATGGCTGCAAAAGCACCCTGTGCGAATACTTTATTAGCAGGTTCTGCGTAGATAAGAATATCCAGTACAGGGGCAACAACGATCCATCCGATCACATGTGCTACAATATTGGCAATGGCGAAAAGAGTAACCTTTCCTTTGCCGAAGTCTCCCTCCTGTACATTCAGCTTTTTGGCAAAGAGACCTACGATCACGCCTACGAAAGCGGAAGTGATCACCCAGCTCCACCATGGAGTTCCGCCCCAGGAAAGGTCGATCAGAGTATGACCGATAAATCCGATAAGTCCCCCTGCTACCGGTCCGTACATAACGGCCAGCAGAGCCAGGACTGCGTACTGGAGACTGATATTGGTGTTAGGTACCGGACTTGGGATTGCGACAAAACGTCCAAGTACAAAGAACAGCGCTGCACCGATACCAACGGCTACAACGGTTTTAATGCTATTGTTGCTTTTCATGACTTATTCCTCCTCAAAAGTGTATGTATGCAGTAGAATCAATTTACTGCAAGTCAGTGTCAGTATAAGGCATTTAATTGTGGATTGTCAATGGACAAACAGGGGTGTATGTTGAAAACTGTTGTGGTATGGTCCGCTTTTGTGTATAATTGGGAGAGAACTGAAATAGCTATCGAATACAGGAGCAGAAAATGAGAGATATTTACAATACATTAAATTCCAGACAGCAGGAGGCAGTATTTCATACAGAAGGACCACTGCTGATCCTAGCAGGGGCGGGCTCAGGAAAGACCAGGGTGCTGACTCACAGAATTGCATATCTGATAGATGAGAAAGGGGTCAACCCCTGGAATATTCTGGCTATCACCTTTACAAACAAAGCTGCCAGTGAGATGAGAGAACGTGTGGATAAGATCGTAGGTTTTGGCTCAGAGAGTATCTGGGTATCTACCTTTCATTCCACCTGCGTGCGTATTCTCAGAAGGCACATTGACAGACTTGGATATGATAATAGTTTTACTATTTATGATACCGATGATCAGAAAACCCTTATGAAAGACATCTGCCGCAGACTGAATGTGGATACCAAGATTTATAAGGAACGTTCCCTGCTAGCCCAGATTTCACATGCAAAGGATGAGCTGATCACTCCGGACGAAATGGAGATGAATGCTGCAGGGGATTACAATAAGAAGAAAGTGGCTGCTATTTACCGGGAATATCAGGCATCTCTGCGTAAGAATAATGCGCTGGATTTTGATGACCTGATCGTGAAGACAGTAGAGCTTTTCCAGAATTGTGGGGATGTGCTGGAAAACTATCAGGAGCGGTTTAAGTATATTATGGTAGATGAGTACCAGGATACCAATACTGCACAATTTAAATTCGTAAGTCTGCTGGCATCAAAATATGAGAATCTCTGTGTAGTAGGAGATGATGACCAGTCCATCTACAAATTCCGAGGCGCCAATATTGGCAACATTCTTGGTTTTGAGCATGTTTTTCCGGATGCTGCAGTGATCCGGCTGGAACAGAATTACCGTTCTACCCAGAATATTCTCAGGGCTGCAAATGAGGTCATTGCCCACAATACAGCACGTAAGCCCAAGACTCTCTGGACAGAGAATCAGGAGGGAGAGAAAATCCATTTCCGCCAGTTTATGAATGGATATGAAGAGGCAGAATATGTGGTGGGAGAGATTGCCGGAGCGCGCCGGGAGGGAAAAGGAATGTATAAGGATTTTGCCGTCCTTTACCGTACCAATGCCCAGTCCCGCCTTTTTGAGGAAAAATGTCTTCTGGCAAATATTCCTTATAAAATAGTGGGTGGAGTAAACTTTTATGCGCGTAAGGAAATCAAAGATCTTCTCTGTTATCTGAAAACCATCGATAATGCCAAGGATGACCTGGCAGTGCGACGTATTATCAATGTGCCCAAGAGAGGAATCGGAGCTACTACTCTGAGCAGGGTGCAGGATTATGCAGATCAGATGGATATCAGTTTTTATGATGCATTACGTGTGGCAGAGGAGATTCCCTCTATAGGAAGAAGTCTGGCAAAGATTGATGGATTTGTTACTTTTATTCAGGGCCTGAAAAGTAAGGCAGAGGTTTATACAGTCAGAGAGCTTTTGGAAGAAATAATCCGCCTTACCGGTTATGTGACGGAGCTGGAGGCAGAGGATACAGAGGAATCCAGGGCAAGGATTGAAAATATTGATGAATTGATTTCCAAGACGGAAGCTTATCAGGAAGCAGGGGAGGAGAGAGGAGAACCTGCAACTTTGTCCGGATTTCTGGAAGAAATTGCATTGATCGCAGATATTGACAGTGTAGATCCGGATCAGGACTATGTACTTCTTATGACTCTTCATAGTGCGAAAGGTCTGGAATTTCCCAATGTATTTTTGGTAGGAATGGAGGATGGGATTTTTCCTTCTTATATGTCTATTATGTCAGATGACCGTTCTGATCTGGAGGAAGAGCGCCGTCTGTGTTATGTAGGGATCACCAGGGCAATGAAGGAGCTGACCATGACCAGTGCCAGACAGAGGATGATCCGCGGAGATGTCCAGTATAATAAGGTATCCAGGTTTGTTCGTGAGGTTCCCAGGGAACTGGTGGATCTGGGCTATAAGGTAGAAGAAAAGAAACCGAAGATCTCAGAATCCCTAACCGGAGACAGCAGTCTTTCCAAAATGAAGCAGGTGTTTGCTGCCAAGCCTTTTCAGGCAACTCAGTTTAAGGTCACCAAGGCGGATTCTCTGGACTATCAGATAGGAGATACTGTGCGCCATGTGAAATTTGGAGTAGGTGTGGTGAAAAATATCGTAGAAGGAGGAAGAGACTACGAGGTCACAGTAGATTTTGATAAAGTAGGAGTGAAGAAAATGTTTGCCGGATTTGCAAAGCTGAAGAAAATCTGAGCAGAAAAGAATACAAAAGAGCGCTCTATGTCAGAGGAAAAGAATCTGACATAGAGCGCTCTTTTTTCTGGGGGAAAATTATTCTGATGTTAAGGTACGCTTTAATAAAGCCACTGTCTCCACATGGACAGTCTGGCAGAACTGATCTACACAGCAGGCTTTTTCCAGGCGATATCCTGCCTCCAGAAATGCGGGAAGATCTCTGGCCAGGCTGGTGGCTTTGCAGGAAATATAGACAATATGATCTACCCCATAGGAGAGGATTTTAGGCAGTGCTTTGGGATGAATGCCGTCTCTGGGCGGATCCAGAATGATCACATCCGGTTTTTGAGTCAGATCATCCAGTACCTTCAGTACGTCACCTGCAATAAATCTGCAGTTTTTCAGATTGTTAAGTGACGCATTTTCTCTTGCTGCTTCTACGGCTTCCTCCACGATCTCGACGCCGATCACTTCATCTGCCACAGAAGCGGCAAGCTGGGCGATGGTTCCGGTTCCGCTATAGAGGTCAAAGACTACCTTATCTTTGGTATCTCCAATATATTGCCGAACAACGGAATACAGAACCTCAGCTGCCAGGGAGTTTGGCTGAAAGAAGGAAAAGGTGCTGATTTTAAAGCGTAATCCCAGCAGAGTTTCATAGAAGTAATCCTGACCATAAAGGATACGGGTCTCATCACTCTGTACCACATCTGAGAGAGAATCATTGATAATGTGCATGATGCCTACAATTTTTCCTTCCAATGGAAGGGCGAGAAGCTGATTCTTCAGCGGCTCCAGATCATATTCTTCCTGGCTGGTGGTAATAACATGTACCAGAATTTCTCCGGTAGTTACTCCCCGTCGGAGCAGAAGATGTCGGAGATAACCGGTGTGCTGCATCTTTTTATAATAGGAAGCATTCAGCTTCAAAAAATATTCGTGGACACAGGAGAGGATTTTTGTCATATCCTCATGAACCAGCTTACAATCTGATGCTGTAAGTACATCATAGGTGCTGCCTTTCTTATGAAGACCAAGAGTGAGGGGGCCGTCTTTGTAAGCGTCTCCGAAAGAAAATTCCATTTTATTGCGGTAACGGAATTCCATAGGGCTTCCATGGATGCCTTCCCAGCTATAGTCTGCGTTTTCCAATGCTACGTCCAGAAGCTCCCGGACCTGGCGTTCCTTCATTTCCAACTGTTTTTCATAGGACATGGTCTGGTACATACAGCCGCCACATTCCGGAAAAATGGAACAGGCAGGGTCTCTGGTTTCCTGAGGAGATTTCTCCAGAACTTCCAGAAGACGTCCTTCTGCCCTGCCGGAACGCTTTTTGTTGATCATAAAACGGATCTTTTGTCCGGGAATGCCATTTTTGACAGTGACCTTCTGATCTCCTATCATCACAGTCCCTTTGTTGGGAAAATCTACTTTTTCAATTGTGCCCTCATATATTTCGCCTTTTTTCATAAATAACTTAAATCCTTTCGTTAAAAAAAGCTCCGGGTTCAGCCGGAGCTTTCTGATTGCTGTACAGTCGACGAAGACTGCCGATCATATTCTGGATTATTCTTCATCCTCAAAATAATCATCAAAGTCATCATCCAGGTCTTCTTCAAAATCCTCCAGATAATCCGGAGCAAAGAAGCGATAAACAGCAAAGGCAATACCTGCTACTGCTGCGACAGCACCGATGATCGCCAATACCCAGAGAACTGTATTTTTATCCTGCTCTTCTTCTTTTTTCTTTAAAGCTGCTAATAATTCATCAATTTTAATATTCATAACCGCACCATCCTCTCAATCATTAAGTCGGCTGAAGCCATTAAAAGAACAGCCAAATCTGCCGTCTGTTATATTAATGGGATTATTATACCACCTTTGCCTGGATTTTACCATAAGTATCTGAAATTAAATTGATATTAAATTAGAAACCATTAAATTAGAAATACAAATTATAATAAAAATATGTTATAATAAAAGCCACGAAAAAGAACCAGAGGTCTTTTGTTCAAACACAGGGAGGTTATAATATGAAAAACATTAAGAAATTAGGTGCATTGCTCTGCAGTGCATGTCTGGTGGTTTCCGGGACCACAATACCGACAATGGCAGATTCCATGAAGGTTGTAACACTGGGGGCTGACCTTACAGATGCACAGAAGAACACTATGATGAAATATTTTAATGTAAGCAGTGACCAGGTACAGATCCTGACGATCACCAATCAGGATGAGAGAGATCATCTGAGCGCATACGTTCCTATTGAGCAGATCGGAACCAGGACAGTAAGCTGTGCTTATGTAAAGCCAACCACATCCGGCGGAATTAAAGTCCGTACAGCAAACCTGAACTGGGTAACCTGTAATATGATCGCTACATCTCTTTCTACTTCCGGTGTAAAGAATTGTGAAGTTGTTGCAGCATGTCCTTTTGAGGTTTCCGGTACAGGCGCACTGACTGGAATCCAGATGGCCTATGAGACTGCCACAGGCGAGCAGCTGGACAGCACCAAGAAGGAACTGGCAACAGAGGAAATGGTAGTGACAGGAAATCTGGCTGATGAGGTAGGCAAGAATGATGCAACTACTGTTATGAACAATTCCAAGATGCAGGTCATTCAGAACAATGTACAGAATGCAGATGATATCTATAACATTGTAGTGAATGTGGCTCAGCAGAATAATGTAACTCTGGATTCTGACCAGATCAACAAGATCGTAGAGCTTCTGGAGCAGATTGCACAGCAGGATTACGATTATGATGATGTAAAAGCAACTCTGGAACAGGTGGATCAGAATACTTCCGGAAACAGTGATGAGATCGGTGAAGTGGACGAAGAGGAAGATGATACTGTAAATGCAGGGGATTCTGCAGATGGAGATGACATTCTGGGAAGTGTAGATAACAGTGTGCTTGGAGGAGATGTACTGGAGAGCTCCACAGAGGATACCGCTCTGGAACAGGAGACAGGTATGGACACAGGCAGTGCAGATAGCCAGAACGAAGATTCCTCTGATACAGAAGATATGGATAATGGGGACTGGGACGGCAGTGAGGATACAGACGGATCCCTTGATGGCAGTGAAACTGCAGATACAGCAGATGAACTGGATACCTCCTCTCTGACAGAGGATCAGAAAACATTATTTACCCAGACAGAGACATTCTGTAAGGGTGAGTACGAGGGAGATGCAGCTTCTCTTCAGACTGCTATGGGTGATGAAACTGCAGTTTCCACAGTTGTGCTGGATGCAGAAAACGGAGCAACTCTTTCTAAGGATGTAGAGAAAGCGTATCTGGATGTACTGAAACAGGGAACTGAGTCCTACCAGGCAGACGGTACAGAGCTTTATATGACTCCTGAGCTGAATATGATCGATAAGGCACTGAAGGACCTTTTCGGACTGAGTGAAGGTGTACAGGCAGTTCCAGAGCTTAGCGAACTTACAGATGAAGACAGACAGACTCTGTATGATGATACTATGAAATTCTTCCAGAAGCTGTATAATGAGACAGTACAGACCAGTGAAGAGGCGGCTGTGGAGAATGAAGATGGTACAGATGCTGCTGAAGAGGCAGAGGTTGAGGAATAAGTAAGGACTTATGGAGTTTCAGATCAGAAAAGCAGAGCCTGCAGATGTCCGGGGGATTATGCGAATCATGGAGCAGGCCGGAAAATGTCACATCCATCCGGAATGGTTTGTGGCAGATGATGAGGCTTATGTAAGAGCACATTTGGAGCAGAAGGGCTTTAGTGTAGTGGCAGAAGCTTCAGATGGAGAGATTGCAGGCTTCTTTATTATCAAGTATCCGGATAAGGATGATAATCTGGGAACCTACCTGGGATTTGACGACAGACAGCTGTCTCAGGTGGCGGTGATGGATTCGGCAGCAGTGGACACTGCTTTCCGGGGAAATGGACTTCAGGGCAGAATGCTGGAAGCTGCAGAAAACCTGTTGGATCCGGACAGATTTGTATATCTGATGTGTACCGTTCATCCGGAGAACAGATTCAGCAGATATAATATGGAGAGTCATGGCTATCAGGTAAAAAAGATTGCCAGATGCTACGGTGGACTGGAACGCTGTATTCTTTTGAAGGAGCGCAGAAGATAAATAAGGGCAGTCAGTGGAATGGAAATTTCACTGGCTGCTTTTTACATTTTGGACGCGAACAAACAATGGGTAGAAAAAAATAAAGTTCTGTGTTAGAATGAATCGTAAAAGTGAAAGAAGAAAGAGTTTATTACGGATTGTTTATGAGCAACAGGAGGATAAAATATGGGTTTTGCAGTGGTAACCCTGAAAAAGGGGGAAGGCAGACTTCTGAAATCCGGAGGTATGTGGATTTTTGATAATGAGATAGATACAATTATGGGCAGCTTTGTAAATGGAGATACAGTGCTGGTTCATGATTTCGATGGATATCCCATGGGAAAGGGATTTATCAATACAAATTCCAAAATTGCGGTGCGTCTTTTTACCAGAGATGAGAGGCAGGAGATTGATGAGGAATTTCTTGAAAAACGTGTGAGGGATGCATGGGAATACCGTAAGAAGGTAGTGGATACAGGAAGCTGCAGACTTATTTTTGCAGAAGCAGATTTTCTGCCGGGAATTGTAGTGGATAAGTTTTCAGATGTGCTGGTGGTTCAGTCCCTGGCTCTGGGAATTGACCGTTATAAGGAACAGATTGTTGAACTTTTGAAAAAAGTACTGGCTGAGGATGGTATCATAATCCGTGGAGTTTATGAGCGAAGTGATGTGAAGGTCCGCAGACAGGAAGGAATGGAACTGGTCAAGGGCTTTATCGGACCGGAATTTCCTACCCTGGTACAGATTGAAGAAAACGGCGTCAAATATGAAGTAGATGTAAAAGACGGTCAGAAAACAGGATTTTTCCTGGATCAGAAATATAACAGACTTGCCATCCAGAAGCTGTGTAAGGGCGCAAAAGTGCTGGATTGCTTTACCCATACCGGTTCCTTTGCATTGAATGCGGGAATTGCAGGCGCTGCCAGTGTGACAGGTGTGGATGCTTCCCAGCTGGCTGTAGATCAGGCTACTGCAAATGCATCGTTAAATGGATTATCAGACAGAGTAAAATTTATCTGTGAGGATGTATTTGAGCTTCTTCCGGAGCTGGAGGAGAAGGGTGAGAAGTTTGATGTAGTGATCCTGGATCCGCCGGCCTTTACCAAATCCAGAAATTCTATAAAAAATGCAGTAAAGGGATACAGGGAGATTAATCTTCGGGCTATGAAGCTGGTGAAGGATGGAGGTTTTCTGGCAACCTGCTCCTGCTCCCATTTTATGGATTATGAATTATTTACCAGAACCATCGGACAGGCAGCAAAAAATGTACATAAGAGACTGCGCCAGGTGGAGTACAGAACTCAGGCACCGGATCATCCCATCCTGTGGTCTGCAGATGAATCCTATTATTTGAAATTTTATATCTTCCAGGTTTGTAATGACAGATGAAAGAGAGGAAAAATAAATGAGCTTTAGAGAAGTGAAACCAGAGGAACTGACAATGAATCCGTTTACCAAGATTGGTAAGGAATGGCTGCTGATCACAGCAGGAAATGAGGAAAAATGCAACACAATGACAGCCAGTTGGGGTGCCATGGGCGTTATGTGGGGAAAAAATGCAGTAACTGTTTATATCCGCCCTCAGAGATATACAAAGGAATTTGTAGACAGGGAGGAAACCTTTACGATTTCTGTGCTGGGAGAGGATTATCGTAAGGCACTGAATTACTGCGGAACTGTTTCCGGAAAGGGAATTGATAAGATCACAGAGGCAGGACTGACTCCTTATTTTGTAGATGGAACAGCTGGCATTCAGGAGGCGGATATGATTATGGTATGTAAAAAAATGTATCATGATACTATTAAGCCGGAATGCTTTGATGAGACAGAAAATGATACAAAATGGTATCCACAGAAGGATTACCATACAATGTATATTGCTGAAATTCAGAAGGTTCTTGTGAGAGAATAAGGTGTGCTTTTGCTGCTGAACAGGCAAAAAACCTTAAGGGATTTCAGAGAGACTTGAAAAGAGGTAAGGATGAGAGACAAACTGAATAAATTTATGCAGGGACGTTATGGTGTAGACCAGTTATCAAGATTTACCCTGGGTGTGGCGCTTTTTATAGTTGTGATCGGATCTTTCTGCAGAAGAAATATGGCAGGCGGAGTCTTGGATCTGTTAGGCTTTGTACTGATCATATATACTTATGTCAGAATTCTGTCCAGAAATATTCAGAAGCGTTATGCTGAAAATCAGAAATATCTGGCAATGACCCAGAATATCCGTGGTCGTTTCATGAAAGAAAAGCGTATGATGGAGCAGAGAAAAACCCATCATATTTATACCTGCCCGGGTTGCGGACAAAAGATCCGCATTCCCAGAGGAAATGGTCAGAAGATAGAAATTGAATGTCCGAAGTGTCACAGTAAGTTTATCAAGAGGAAATAAAATGTTTGGCTATGTGGTAATGAATAAACCGGAGATCAGATTTAAGGATTTTGATCTGTATCGATCCTTTTACTGCGGTCTCTGCAGGGAGCTGAGAGAAAAATATGGGATATCCGGACAGATTACCCTGACTTATGATATGACTTTTGTGGTCGTGCTTCTCAGTGCGCTTTATGAACCACCGACTCAAAAGGGAACAACCAGATGTGTGATCCATCCTGTATGCAAACAGCCGGTCCGGAAAAATGCAGCCACAGAATATGGAGCAGATATGAATGTTCTTCTCACATATTATAAATGTATGGATGACTGGGAAGATGAGAAAAAGTTTGCTGCATTGGGATATGGAAAAATTCTGCAGAGGAAAAATAACCGGCTGAGCCGCCGGTATCCGGAGAAAGCAGAGAAAATCAGGAAATTACTTGAAAAATTATCTCAGATGGAAAAGGCAGGAGAAACAGATATTGACAAAATGTCAGGCTGTTTTGGACAGATCATGGAGGAGATTTTTGCCTGGAAAAAGGATGTGTGGGAAGACTCTCTGCGCAGAATGGGATTTTATCTTGGAAAATTCATTTATATTCTGGATGCCTATGATGATGTGGAAAAAGATGTGAAAAATGGAAATTACAACCCTTTTGCAGAAAAATATATAATGAAAGGGTTCGATGAGCAGGTACGGCAGCTTTTGATCATGATGATGGCTCAGACCTGTAGAGAATTTGAAAAGCTTCCTATTATAAAGTATACAGATATTTTGAGGAATATTCTTTATTCCGGTGTGTGGTGTCGTTTTGAGACGATTGCCAGGAAACGAAGGGAAGCAGGGGAGAAAAAACATGATTGATCCGTACAGTGTGCTGGGAGTGTCCCGGGACGCGTCAGATGATGAGATAAAAAAAGCATACCGTCGGATGAGCCGCAAATATCATCCGGATGCAAATATTAATAATCCCAACAGGGAACAGGCTGAGGAGAAGTTTAAACAGGTCCAGCAGGCCTATGAACAGATCATGCGGGAAAGGGAACAGGGAAGCAGTTATGGCGGCTCCTATAGTGGCTTTGGTGGCTTTGACGGTTATTCCGGAAATTCTGGCAATGCTTATCAGGATGAGGAAAGTGTTCGCAGGCAGGCGGCGGCAAATTATATCCAGAGTGGTCATTTCAGAGAGGCTATGAATGTGCTGCAGTCTCTTTCTCAGCGTAATGGCCAGTGGTATTACCTTTCATCAATGGCAAATATGGGGCTTGGAAATAATGTGAACGCTCTCAGCGATATCAGGGAGGCAGTCCGTCTGGAACCGGATAACATGCAGTATCAGATGCTTCTTCAGCGAATGGAAGGGGGCGGCAGCTGGTACCGGGAAATGCAGAATCCTTTTGGAGGTATGCCGACCGGCGGAGATGATTACTGCATGAAGCTTTGTCTGGCAAATCTAGCCTGCAGTCTCTGCTGTCCAGGTGGAGGTGTATTTTGTTGTTGATTTTTGTAACAAATTGGGATTATAAAACTTCCATTAATGGATTGACAATCAAAATGGAAAATATTACTATAGTAAAGTGATAATGCGCAGCCGTGATGACGAAAAATAGCTGCGATAATAGAAGAAAGGTTACAGGAGGAAATCATAATGAGTATTCGTATTGGTATTTTGGGCTACGGCAATCTTGGCCGTGGTGTAGAGTGCGCAATCAAACATAATCCGGATCTGGAGCTTGTGGCTGTGTTTACACGTCGTGCTCCGGAAACCGTTAAGATTCTTACAGAGACAGCAACAGTATATTCTGTCAGTGATGCTGAGAAAATGAAAGATAAGATAGATGTTCTTATTATCTGCGGTGGAAGTGCAACAGATCTTCCGAAACAGACGCCGGAATATGCAAAGATGTTTAACGTAATTGACAGCTTTGATACACATGCAAGAATTCCGGAACATTTTGATGCAGTAGATGCGGCAGCAAAAGAAAGCGGTCATATCGGTATTATTTCAGTAGGCTGGGATCCGGGAATGTTTTCCCTGAACCGTCTCTACGCAAATGCAATTCTTACAAACGGAAAGGATTACACATTCTGGGGCAAGGGTGTAAGCCAGGGACATTCAGATGCAGTACGCCGTATCAAAGGTGTAAAAGATGCAAAACAGTACACAATTCCTGTTGAAGCAGCACTGGAAGCGGTAAGAAACGGAGAGAATCCAGATCTTACAACAAGACAGAAACATACAAGAGAATGCTTTGTAGTTGCAGAGGAAGGTGCAGATCTGGCACAGATCGAGAACGATATTAAGACTATGCCGAATTATTTCTCAGATTACGACACAACTGTACATTTCATTTCTGAAGAAGAGCTGAAGCGTGATCACAGTGGAATCCCCCATGGTGGTTTTGTGATCCGCTCCGGAAAAACAGGATGGAATAATGAGAACAATCATGTGATTGAATACAGCCTGAAACTGGATTCAAATCCGGAGTTTACTTCTTCTGTACTGGTTGCTTATGCGAGGGCAGCATACCGTATGAATAAAGAAGGTCAGACAGGTGCCAAGACAGTATTTGACGTGGCTCCTGCATATTTAAGTTCTGCCGATGGGGCTGAATTGAGAAAACATTTGCTGTAAAATCGAAAAGAGACAGGGCTTTTTTGTTAGCTTTGTCTCTTTTTTGTTGGAAAAACCTGTGATGATTTAGTGAAAATTTAACATATTTTTACTTCAATGTTGACTGTATGTTGAAGGTGTAATATAATAGGGTCATACAAACGTAACAACATTGTAAAGTCTTTACATTTCTGAACATGAAAATGAAACATAATGAAATGTAATAAAAAGAAAAGGAAGGTATGTATGCAAAACGTAAACAAGAAGTTCAGAACCTGGGGGGCGTTTCTGTTCCTGCTGTTTTTTGCTGTATGTGTATCTGTATTTTTTTCAGCTACGCGGGTTAAGGCCGACACAGAGACTGGATTTGTAACGATTAACGGTAAATCATACTACATAAATAAGGATGGTTCTAAACAGAAAGGCTGGCTGGAGCTGGACGGCAAGAAGTACTATTTTAATGCAAGCACAGGCGTACAGGTAAAGGGCTGGGTCACAGACAGCAAGGGAAGAAAGCGCTATTTCAGCAAAGGCGCCGGAATCATGATGACCGGTTGGCTGACAGACTCCAAGGGACAAAAGAGATACTTCGATGAGTCTACTGGATTTATGCAGACTAAGTGGCTGACACTGAAGGGAAAGAAATATTATTTCTACAGTAAGAGTGGTGTTGCTGCATGTAAAGAGTTTCTGACAGACAGCAAAAAGAACACCAGATATTTTACAAGTGCCTGTTACATGCTGACAGGATGGGCAAAAAATACAAAAGGTGAAGCCAGATTCTTCGAAGAAGATGATGGTATCATGGCAAAGGGCTTCCAGAAGATTGATGGTAAGAACTATTATTTCAGCACAGGAAGCGGTAAGATGGCGACAGGCTGGCAGACCATTAATTATAATAAATATTATTTTGATACCAAGACTGGTGAGATGGCAACAGGCCAGGTTACCATTGATGGCAAGAAATATACTTTTGATTCCAATGGTATTTTGCTGATCACTCCGGAATCAAACGGAAGTAAGACGATTAAGAATTATCTTGCGGGAGCATTGCTTCCGGTAGGAAAAGCCCTTTATGTATGGGGTGGTGGATGGAATGATTCTACCCGTAAGGGACTTAGTCCTACCATGACTGCTTTCTATAACAGTCAGACTGCAGATTATAATTATAATAATTACAGAGACCTGAGTACTGAAAACAGAGCAAAAGGTTTTGACTGTTCCGGTTTTGTTGGCTGGGCTGCATATCAGGTGATGCAGACGAAGTCAGGAGTTGGAAGCGGATATACAGTTGTTTCCGGTGAAGTTGGATCTACCTATAAGGCAAGAGGCTGGGGAAGCATTCTTACACAGTCTGATCTGTCAAAATCCGACTGGACGTTCAAACCTGGTGATATTGGTTATAATGAAGGCCATGTATGGATTGTTCTGGGACAGTGCAGTGATAAGAGTCTTGTAATTGTTCATTCCACACCGAATGCAGGTGTACAGATCGCAGGAACTCCTACACCGAATGGAACATATGGAAGTCAGGCAATTGCACTGGCACAGAAATATATGTCCAGATATCCGGGATATGCAAAATATGGTTCTGCATATCACACATCCAGCGGTAATTACAGCCGTAACGGAAACTATTTCAGATGGAACAGAAATACACTTTCTGATCCGGATGGATATCTGAGCAAGACCGCAGATCAGATTCTGGCAGATCTTTTCAGTTAAGAAATTGAAAGATACATTCAAATTCAATATGAAATGAAAGAAGCAGCTTGTCCGTTGGGACGGCTGCTTTTTTGCGTAAACATTACTAAATGTTACGGAAATTTAAAATAATTTATAAAAAAGCCTTGCATTCATGGAAACGATGTGTTAATATGAATAAGACTTAAAATAAATATTACGAAACTATTACATAAAAAGAAATAAAAGGTTACGAGGACGAGAGACCATGAAGAAAAAAATTGTATGTCTTACATTAGCACTGCTTATGACTGCATCACAGGCCGTAAGTGTAAGCGCTTCCAGAGAAGATGATTTAAGAGAAGAACAGGCGATTACAAGCCAACAGCTTGATGCCACATATTCCCGCATGGATGAACTGGCAAATGCAAAGGCACAGCTTGAGAGTGAAATTTCAGAGTTGGATTCCAATCTTGTTAATGTTATGGTTTCCATCGATACTCTTAAAAATGATATCAGCAATAAAGAGGTTGATATCATCAGAACAAAACAGGATCTTGCAAAAGCGCAGAAAGCCAGAGATAAGCAGTACGAGAGTATGAAGAAGCGTATCCAGTGTCTGTATGAGCAGGGTGGTGATTCTGCATGGTTCCAGATGATGTTGAATTCCGAAGATCTCAGTGATCTTCTTACACGAGCTGAGAATACCCAGCAGATGTATGAACAGGACAGAAAAAATCTGGACAAATATGTGAAGACCATTGATGAAGTAAATAATTTAAAAACACAGTATGAGTCTGATAAGGCAGAGCTGGAAGAGATGAAATCTTCTTATGAAGAGCAGTCTTATACTCTTCAGTGCCAGATTGATCAGAAAAAATCTGAGTCTGCTGATTATGAAAATGAAATCGCATATGCACAGCAGCAGGCAACAGAATATGCAAATCTTCTGGCAGAGCAGACAGCGGAGATCCAGCAGCTGGAAGCAGAGCGTATTGCGGCAGAGGAAGAGGCCAGACGTCAGGCAGAGGAAGAAGCTGCAAGACAGGCGGCAGAAGAAGCTGCTGCAGCAGAGGAAGCAGCAAACTCAGAAGATGTAGAGTATGATGAGGATGGAAATCCGGTTGAAAATACAGATGAGGATACAGACGAAGATACCTATGAGGAATCAGATGATGTAGAATATGATGAAGATGGCAATGTCATTGATAATGCACAGTCCGGTGAGGATGTGGAATATGATGAGTATGGCAATGTTATTGATTCTGACAATACAGTATCAAAGGAAGATTATGAAGAAGAACAGTCTTCTGATTCTGACAATTCTTCTTCTGGTTCAGGCTCAGGCTCTTCTGTAGTGGATTATGCTACACAGTTTGTGGGAAATCCATATGTATGGGGAGGAACAAGTCTTACAAGTGGTGCAGACTGTTCTGGATTTGTACAGAGTGTATATGCCAACTTTGGAGTAAGTCTTCCGAGAACTTCTTATGAACAGCAGAACTGTGGAACAGAAGTATCTTATGCAAATGCGCAGCCGGGTGATCTGATCTGCTATGGCGGCCATGTAGCGATTTATATGGGAAATGGACGTATTGTACATGCATCCAACTCTGTAGATGGTATTAAGATCAGCGACAATGCTGCATACAGAACAATTGTATCAGTAAGAAGACTTGTATAATCTGCAAAAGATTATATCCGATCAAAAAAAATAATGAGAAAAGGCCAGGTGACATCCATATGTGCTGTTACCTGGTTTTTATTTGAAAAAAATTAAGAAGTTTCTGAAAAACTTTGATAAATAGTTGACATTCTCTAACAGTGATGCTATTATAAGGTCAGTATAATTCCATATAGAACATATTAAGTGCTGATACTGTTATTATACGGTACAGAGAGAGGGAATCAGGTGAGAAACCTGAGCGATCCGGTCACTGTAACAGAGGAGCAAATCTCAGAATGTCCATTGTGCCATAGCATGAGAAGGAGAGAGGAGCGATGAGCCTGGAGCCAGGAAACCTGCTTGGTATGGCGAGGTTAAACTTCCGTGTAAAGTGTAACAACCAACTCCGTTGAATCCGCAGCTTCGGAGTGTTGTCTGCTTTTATCTGAAGGCAGACATTTTTTATGGAATGCGCCTGTTCTTTATGAATTATACATGATTAAATGGCAGGCGATACTACTTCGGAAATATTCGTTCCCTCCGCGCACTCATGAACGGATTAATCTTCTACCCCGGAGTAGCATCGCTCCCTCTTTATTATGGAGAAAATGATAGATTGATCTGTTATCTGCTTGTTTGGAAGAAGGAAATAAGATATGGAAAAACCATATTGGGAAGATAAAGAGTATTCTTTTTTTAGTCATAAAAAATGTGAGTTTTTTCCCTGTCATAAGGGAGCGGATCCTGAGGATTTTAATTGCTTGTTTTGCTATTGCCCTTTATATGCACTGGGTGATCAATGTGGTGGGAATTTTCGATATACAGACAGTGGATTGAAGGACTGTACCAACTGTCAGCTTCCTCATAAGAGAAAGAACTATGGATATGTGACCGGGAAATATCAGGAACTGGCTGAGCTGATGAAGAAAATGCGTGCAGATCAGCAGTAAGGATGGCTGACCGGTGAAGATAAAAAAGATCATCAATGGATATTTATATGAGAAATATCTGTTGATGATCTTTTTTTATATGCCTGCATAAGAAATGGCATGAACACATATTGGAAACAACTAACGGGTTTGAAGAAAAATCTTCAGTCTGGGAATCTGATTGTTCAGAATCAATGATTCGGGAAAGCCGGTTTGGTGAACGAACTCTGCTGCATAGGTAAAATCTCCTACATGCTCTTTTCCATGGCTGTCGCTGGATAAAACAATGGGAAGCTGATATTTAAGGCAGCAACGAAGGATTTCTGCGTTATTTGCCCTGGTGTCACCGCGGTATCCGCCGGGAGTCAGTGAGGCTTCGTTGATTTCAAAAATTACATTTTCTCTGCTGGCTGTATAAGCCAGTGCATCGTAATCCACCGGAAAAGCCGGGTTATCACAATGGCCCAGAACCTTTACGGCAGGATATTTCATTGCATTCTGGTATGCAAGAGTATTCTCTTTGACAGTTCCGGATCTGTAGTTCTGGCCATGCATACTTATGATAGCGTAGTCCAGATTAGACAACAGCTCATCACTTAGATCTACATGTCCCTGAATGTCCAAAATATTGAGTTCTACGCCGTAAAGTACTTCTACACCAAAACGCTTTCTGGGGCAGAATGGCAACCCGCGGAAATAAGAAGATGTGCCGGAAGCAAGAGTACCGGGACCGTGATCAGTGATGCCCAGAAGCTTCATGCCTTTGCGTCCGGCCTCTTTTGCCATATCGGAAATTGTGCAGGAAGTACCGTGTCCGCTTGCAATGGAATGTGTATGGATATCTGCAAGATACGTAAGAATCATCCCCTTTTAAATAAAATTAATGACTGTTTTGCAGAGATATTCTGAAAAAATATATATAACAATTATGACAGAAAGAAGAAAGGTTGTCAATTGGGGTTCGGAATAAAAACAACTAAATTTCACGAACAATTCAAACAAAAAACAACATAGAAACAGTTTGGAATATGTTGTTTTTTGTTGACCTTATGAGACGAATGAGGTATAATGATTTTACATGAGTACATGAAAAAAGAGAAAGAAATTTGTCTGAGCGCCGGGAATGGCAATGCGAAGATAAAAACTCCTCTTTCATGAGAAAGGAGAAACATGGAAAAATTTCAAACATCAGATATTCCCAAATCTCCGAGAATCCAGAAGCTGGTAGATGCCCTTTATGAGCATATGCCAGTGATTGAATCTTCCAGAGCGAAGCTTCTGACGGAATCTTATAAGGAGACGGAAGGTGAACCGATCATTACCCGCAGGGCCAAAGCATTTGCGCATATTCTGCATCATATTCCGATTATCATCCGCGATAATGAATTGATTGTAGGAAGCAGTACCATTGCTCCCAGAGGATGTCAGACCTTCCCGGAATTTTCCTATGAATGGCTGGAGGCTGAATTGGACACAGTTGCTACCAGAACAGCTGACCCATTTGATATTGCAGAGCAGACTAAAGCTGATCTGCTGGAAGCAGATAAATACTGGAAGGGAAGAACAACCAGTGAACTTGCTACTTCCTATATGGCACCGGAAGCCATTAAGGCTATCGAACATAATATCTTTACACCTGGAAATTATTTCTATAATGGCGTAGGACATGTTACTGTAAAATACTGGGAGGTACTGGAAATCGGTTTCGAGGGTATTATGGAGAAAACCCGGGAAGAACTGAAAAAATGCAATGTAGGTGATGGTGATTATGCCCGCAAATCTCATTTTCTGGAAGCCGTACTGATCAGCTGCCAGGCAGTGATTGATTATGCACATCGCTATGCACAGCTTGCAGAGCAAATGGCGTCACAGTGTACAGATCCTGTCAGAAAACAGGAACTGCTTCAGATTGCTGCAAACTGCAGCAGAGTACCGGGAAAGGGTGCGGACAGCTTTTATGAAGCCTGCCAGTCATTCTGGTTTATACAGCAGCTGTTACAAATGGAATCCAGTGGCCACTCTATTTCTCCAGGACGTTTTGATCAGTATATGTATCCATATTATAAGAAGGATGTGGAGAAAGGTGCTCTTACCAGAGAGTACGCACAGGAACTGATGGACTGTATCTGGGTGAAACTGAATGATCTGAATAAATGCCGTGATGCGGCATCGGCAGAGGGATTTGCAGGTTACAGCCTTTTCCAGAACCTGATCGCAGGTGGTCAGAACAGTGAAGGGGAAGATGTGACAAATGATCTTTCTATTATGTGCATTCAGGCTTCCATGCATGTAAGACTGCCTCAACCTTCCCTTTCTGTAAGAGTGTGGAACGGTTCCCCTCATGAATTCCTGATCAAGGCTGCAGAGCTTACCAGAACAGGAATCGGACTGCCGGCATATTACAATGATGAGGTGATCATTCCGGCATTGCAGAACAGAGGACTTTCCCTGGCAGATGCCCGTGACTATAACATTATCGGATGTGTGGAACCGCAGAAAGCAGGTAAGACAGAAGGCTGGCATGATGCTGCATTCTTCAATATGTGCCGTCCGCTGGAGCTTGTTTTCTCCAATGGTATGGACAAGGGTGAGATGGTGGGTATTCCTACCGGCGATGTGACTCAGATGAACACCTTTGAGGAATTCTTTGATGCTTACAAGAAACAGATGGAATATTGTATTTCACTTCTTGTAAATGCGGATAATGCCATTGATGTGGCACATGCGGAGAGATGTCCGCTGCCATTCCTTTCCTGTATGGTGGATGACTGCCTGAAAAAAGGTAAATCCGTTCAGGAAGGCGGTGCAGTTTATAATTTCACAGGACCACAGGGCTTTGGTATCGCAAATATGGCAGATGGTCTTTTTGCAGTACGCCAGCTGGTTTATGATGAAAAGAAGATTTCCATGAAAGAGCTGAAAGAAGCGCTGATATGGAACTATGATAAAGGATTGGATGCCCAGTCTGCCGGAGATATTGGAACAGAGATCCTGAAGGCTATGAAGGCGGCAGGACGGAATGTGGATGCATCTACAGCGGCTGCAGTGCTTAACAGTCTGATCGGCATGAAGCCGGAACCGGATAAGCTTTCCAGATTCAAAGAAATCCACGACATGATCGATGAGGTTCCGAAATTCGGAAATGACATTCCGGAGGTTGACTATTTTGCTAGAGAGGTAGCCTATACATATACCAAGCCTCTTCAGAATTATAAGAATCCAAGGGGCGGACAGTTCCAGGCAGGACTTTATCCGGTATCTGCAAATGTTCCCCTGGGCGGACAGACAGGAGCTACTCCTGACGGCAGATATGCACATACTCCTGTGGCAGATGGAGTTTCTCCGTCAGCAGGCAAGGATGTAAAGGGACCGACGGCAGCAGCATCTTCGGTTGCAAGACTGGATCATTTTATTGTATCCAATGGAACCTTGTTTAATCAGAAATTCCATCCGTCTGCTCTTTCAGGACGGGAGGGACTTGAGAAATTTGTGGCACTGATCCGTTCCTACTTTGACCAGAAGGGCATGCACATGCAGTTTAATGTAGTTGACAGACAAACTCTGCTGGATGCACAGGAACATCCTGAGAAGTATAAACATCTGGTCGTACGTGTGGCTGGCTACAGTGCACTGTTTACAACACTTTCCAGATCTCTGCAGGATGATATTATCCGTCGTACAGAGCAGGGATTTTAACAGAGAGGGGAAAACATGGACTATTTGGATACAAAGGGCAGGGTGTTTGATGTCCAGCGATATTCTATCCATGACGGACCTGGAATAAGAACTATTGTTTTTTTGAAGGGCTGTGTGCTCAGATGCAAATGGTGCTGTAACCCGGAATCCCAGGAATACAGAATTCAGAATATGAAGGTTCTGGGAGAAAATAAGGTGATCGGTTATGACACTACAGTCAGAGAGATGATCGAAGAGGTGGAAAGGGACAGGCCTTATTACTATCGTTCGGGGGGCGGTATGACGCTTTCGGGAGGCGAGTGCCTGTGCCAGCCTGATTTTGCCAGGGATCTGCTCCGTGCAGCAAAGGAACGGGGAATCACTACAGCAATTGAGAGTATGGCCTGCGCACCCTGGGAGACCATAGAGGCGATCCTTCCTTATCTGGATACCTATCTGATGGATATTAAGCACACAAACCATGAAAAACATAAAGCCTTTACCGGGAAATCCAATGAATTGATGATGGAGAATGCCAGAAAGGTTGCTGTTTCAGGTAAGACTCGCCTGGTGATCCGGGTGCCGGTAATTCCTACTTTTAATGATACGGTAGAGGAGATTCAGGGGATTGCCAGATTTGCGTCAACTCTTCCCGGAGTGGATAAGATACATCTTCTGCCTTACCACAGATTAGGACAGGATAAATATGAAGGCCTTGGAAGGCCCTATCTCATGGGAGATATCGAACCTCCGACAAAAGAGCATATGGAAACCCTTAAAAAAGCGGTACATGCTGTCTGCGCACTTGACTGCCAGATCGGAGGATGAAAATAAATATTATATGTGGAATCCAGAATCCACATAAATATAAAACAAACAAAAACAACACAGAAAAGATGCAAAAAACAACACGAAACAACGCTATTCTCTTGACTTTTTATGCGGATTATGTTATGATCAGTGAAGAAACGTCAAAGAACCAAATGCCTTAAGGAGGAAAATGAGCATGGTAAACGAATTTGAAATCAAAAAACAGATCTGTGACATCGGAAGAAGAATCTACAACCGCAACATGGTGGCAGCTAACGACGGAAATATCTCCGTAAAATTAAATGACAATGAATTCCTTTGCACACCAACAGGTGTTTCCAAAGGCTTCATGACACCAGAGTTTATCTGTAAAGTTGATGCCCAGGGTAATGTGATCCAGGCTAATCCGGGATTCAAACCATCATCCGAAATCAAGATGCATATGAGAGTATATGAGAAGAGACCGGATGTAGGATCTGTTGTACATGCACATCCTATATATGCAACATCTTTTGCAATTGCAGGTATTCCACTTACACAGCCGATCATGCCAGAGGCAGTTATCGCTCTTGGATGCGTTCCGATCGCTGAATATGGTACACCTTCTACAATGGAGATTCCGGACAATCTTGAAAAATATCTTCCATATTTTGATGCAGTTCTTCTTGAAAACCACGGAGCATTGACATGGAGCACAGACTTGAATGCAGCTTACATGAAAATGGAATCTGTAGAATTCTATGCACAGCTTCTGTATCAGAGTAAATTACTGGGTGGCCCGAAGGAATTCGATGAGAAGAATATTAAGAAACTGTATGAAATCCGTCGTAAATTCGGTATGGCTGGTAAACATCCGGCAAACCTTTGCCAGAACAAGAGCGGTATGAACTGCCATAACTGTGGCGGAGCATGTCATGATGGTGGCGAATTCAAAAAATTCCCTGGATATCAGTATGATTTTGTTGGCGGTGACTGTGGATGTGCAGAAGAAACTCCTGCACAGAACGATGCACAGGTAGTTGCTGAGATCACAAAAAGAGTAATGGAACAGCTGGGAATGAAATAAATATTTGAATGATTAAGGAGGACAGTCTCATGCCAATTAATGAGAATATGGTACAGTCAATTGTACAGGAAGTAATGGCAAAGATGCAGATTGCAGACGCTCCGACCGGTAAACATGGAATCTTCAAAGATATGAATGATGCTATCGAGGCTGCAAAGAAATCTCAGCAGATCGTTAAGAAGATGTCCATGGATCAGAGAGAGAAAATTATTACCTGTATTCGTAAAAAAATCAAAGATAATGCAGAAGTACTGGCACGTATGGGTGTTGAGGAAACAGGAATGGGAAATGTAGGAGATAAGATCCTGAAACATATTCTTGTTGCTGATAAGACACCTGGAACAGAAGATATTACAACTACTGCATGGACAGGAGACAGAGGTCTGACTCTTGTTGAGATGGGACCCTTTGGTGTGATCGGAGCCATTACTCCGTGTACAAATCCAAGTGAGACAGTACTGTGCAACACTATGGGTATGCTGGCAGGCGGAAATACAGTTGTATTTAATCCTCATCCTGCAGCTGTCAAAACATCTATTTATGCAATCAATCTGCTGAACGAGGCTTCTCTGGAAAACGGTGGCCCGGACAATATCGCAGTTACAGTTGAAAAACCTACTCTGGAAACAAGCAACACTATGATGAAGCATAAGGATATTCATCTGATCGTAGCAACAGGTGGTCCTGGCGTAGTAACTGCAGTACTTTCTTCAGGTAAACGTGGTATCGGAGCCGGAGCAGGTAACCCACCGGCACTGGTTGATGAGACCGCAGATATCCGTAAAGCAGCTCAGGACATTGTAAATGGATGTACATTTGACAATAACCTTCCATGTATTGCTGAGAAGGAAATTGTTGCAGTATCTTCTATTGTAGATGAACTGATGCATTACCTGGTAAGCGAAAATGACTGCTATCTTGCATCCAAGGAAGAGCAGGATAAGCTGACATCAGTTGTTCTTGCAGGCGGTAAACTGAACCGTAAATGCGTAGGCCGTGATGCAAAAACTCTTCTTTCTATGATCGGTGTACAGGCACCGGCAAATATCAGATGTATTGTATTTGAAGGACCGAAGGAACATCCGCTGATCACAACTGAGCTTATGATGCCAATCCTGGGTGTTGTAAGAGCCAGAGACTTTGATGATGCCGTAGAACAGGCAGTATGGCTGGAGCATGGCAATCGCCATTCCGCGCATATTCATTCAAAGAATATCGATAATATCACAAAATATGCAAAAGCAATTGATACAGCAATTCTTGTAAAGAATGCTCCGTCTTATTCAGCACTTGGATTTGGCGGTGAAGGATATGCTACCTTTACAATTGCCAGCCGTACAGGCGAGGGTCTTACCAGTGCAAGCACATTTACAAAGAGAAGACGTTGCGTAATGGTAGACAATTTATGCATTCGTTAATCAGTGTATTAAAGGAGAGAAAAGAACATGGATATGAATAACGTGAATATTGAAGAAATCGTAAAACAGGTTCTCTCCGGCATGACAGGAACAGCACCGGCAGCAGCTGCAGCTGCATCTAGCAACAGCGGTGCAATTCCTAAAACAGCCAGAGTAGCAGTGTTAACAGAAAAAGAGCATTTTGAACTGAAAGAATACCCGATTCCTCCAATCGGAGATGATGACATCCTGGTTAAAGTAGAGGGATGCGGTGTCTGCGGTACAGATGCACATGAATTCAAGAGAGATCCGTTTAATCTGATCCCTGTAGCTCTCGGACATGAGGGAACAGGTGAGATCGTTGCAATGGGTAAAAATGTTAAAGTAGATACAGCCGGAAAACCGGTTAAGGTTGGTGACAAGGTTGTTACCTGTATGATCTTTAAAGATGATCCTGATATCACAATGTTTGACCTGAACAAGAAAAACGTAGGCGGTGCTGACGTATACGGACTTCTTCCGGATGATGATATACATCTTAACGGATGGTTCTCAGATTACATCTTCTTAAGAGGCGGAAGCTTTGGAACTACATTCTTTAATGTAAGTGATCTGGATTTGGATTCCCGAATCTTGATTGAGCCATGTGCTGTACTTGTACATGCAGTAGAGAGAGCAAAAACAACAGGAATCCTTCGTTTCAACAGCAGAGTTGTTGTACAGGGATGCGGACCGATCGGTCTGATCTGTATCGCAGTACTTCGTACTATGGGTATTGAAAATATCTGCGCTGTAGACGGAAATGAGAAACGTCTTGAGTTTGCCAAGAGAATGGGCGCAACAACAAGCGTTAACTTTATGAACTTCAAGGAAACAGAAGCACTGGCTGAGGCTGTTAAGGAAGCACAGGGCGGACATCTTGCAGATTTCGCTTTCCAGTGTACAGGTAACCCGAAGGCTCATGCAAATATTTATAAATTTATCCGCAATGGCGGCGGCCTTTGCGAACTTGGATTCTTCATCAATGGTGGAGATGCAGTGATCAATCCTCATTTTGATCTCTGCTCCAAAGAAATCAACCTGGTTGGATCCTGGGTATATACTCTGAGAGATTATGTTACAACCTTTGATTTCCTCAAGAGAGCAAATGCAATCGGTCTGCCAATGTCCGAACTGATCACTGACAAATTCCCGTTAGAGCAGATCAATGAGGCGCTTCAGACAAACCTGGCTATGACAGGATTGAAGATCGCGGTAGTAAATAAATAACAGGCCTGGCAATAGAGGAGAAACGAAATGGCAGAAGCTGTAGGAATTTTAGAGGTATTTGGACTTACAACAGCCTTTGTAGCAGGCGATGCCGGATGCAAGGCAGCAAATGTCCGTCTGGAAGTGTTCGATAAGAATAAACCAGCTAATGCTGACAGCCTGCCGGTGCCGCTCCTTGTCTGTATCAAGTTCAGAGGAAGTGTAACGGACGTTACAGCGGCTGTGGAAGCAGGCATGGAAGTTGCGAACAGAATGACTGGTGTGGTACAGCATTATATCATTCCGAATCCCGAAGAGGGAACGGAGAAAATGCTGAAGATCAGCGCCCTGGATAAGCAATAACAGTTGCATATCCTTGAATTATAAGATAAGATGTAACTGTTCAGTACTCAGCTGAATACGGAACAGTTATGATAAGACATCAATAGAAAACCGAAAACGTAGCTGCAGAACAAGAACAGTTATCGTTGATTCAGGAAATTCAGGAGGAATAGAAAATGGCACAGGAAGCATTAGGAATGGTTGAAACCAGAGGACTTACAGCAGCAATTGAAGCAGCTGATGCAATGACAAAGGCAGCTGAGGTTTCACTGGTAGGAACAGAGAAAATCGGATCCGGACTTGTAACAGTTATGGTTCGCGGAGATGTAGGAGCTGTTAAGGCAGCAGTAGAAAGCGGAAGCGCAGCAGCATCCAGACTTGGCGAATTAGTAGCTACACATGTAATCCCGAGACCTCACAATGATGTAGAGAAAATCCTTCCAAGCATCTGACCAGTCACGGTAGTATAAATTATAGAGTACTGTACATATCGCATTGTGCAGTGATCTAAAAGGAGTTCGCTCATGAGTAAATCATATGGTTTTATAGAAATCACTGGTGTTGTAGCAGCGATTGACGCTCTTGATATCATGTGTAAAACTGCAGACGTTGAGCTGGCGTCATGGGAACGTAAGCTGGGCGGACGACTGGTTACCATTATAATTGAAGGCGATGTGTCTGCCGTAACAGAAGCTGTAGAGGCTGCTGTGGCAGGCGCGATTAAGAAACCGGTAAGTTATGCAGTGATTGCCCGACCACATGAAGAGATTGTCAAGATTGTGGAATTAAGTGCAAGCCGCTGGAAGAACCAGGCGAAACAGGGGGATGAATGATGGCTGAAGAAAAGAAACCTGAAGCAGAGAATAAAGCTCCCGGAAAGGCTGCTGCTCCCAGAAGAACAAGGAGTACAGCTTCAAAAGCAAAAACTGCTGTGAAGAAAGAAACGTCAAATGAAACAAAAGTTGCAGCAGCTGGAACGGCGGCAAAAACTACAGAAACATCGAAGAAAATAGCAATAAAAAAAGAAACAGTAAAAGAAGAAATTCGTGGAACAGTATTTCATAAGGAGGAAAAAATCATGACACAGGAAGCATTAGGAATGGTTGAAACCAGAGGACTTACAGCAGCAATCGAGGCAGCTGACCAGATGTGTAAAGCAGCTAATGTTGCATTAGTAGGAACAGAGAAAATCGGATCCGGACTTGTAACAGTTATGGTTCGTGGAGATGTAGGAGCAGTTAAATCTGCAGTAGAGAGCGGAAGTGCAGCAGCATCCAGACTTGGCGAATTAGTAGCTACACATGTAATCCCAAGACCACACACAGATGTAGAGAAAATCCTGCCTGTATTAAAATAATTTAAAGTCAGTTCTGACGGAAAGCAGGTGTATTCTTGGAAACAAATAATATTGAAATGATTACCAGATTGGTACTTCAGGCAATTGACCAGAATAAAGAAACGGGAAATGGCTTTGTTGTTCCTATTGGAGTTTCCGCAAGACATATTCACTTGACACAGGAGCATGTAGAAGCATTATTCGGACCTGGATATCAGCTTACAAAGAAGAAAGCACTTATGGGCGGACAGTTTGCATCTAATGAGACTGTTACTATTGTAGGGCTGAAGCTTCGTGCTATTGAGAATGTGAGAATCCTTGGACCTGTACGTAAGGCTTCACAGGTTGAGGTATCTGCTACAGATGCGATCAAACTGGGAATGAATGTACCGGTTCGTGAATCAGGTGATATTGCCGGAAGTGCTCCGATTGCTATCGTAGGACCTAAGGGTGCTATTTATCTGAAGGAAGGCTGTATTGTGGCTATGCGTCACATTCATATGTCTCCGAAGGATGCTCAGGCTGCTGGTGTAAAGGATGGAGATATCGTATCCGTGAAAGCTGATAATGAAAGAGGAACTATCTTTAATCAGGTTAAGATCCGTGTGGATGACAGCTTTACTCTGGAAATGCATATTGACACAGATGAAGCAAATGCAGCAAAAATTGCCACAGGCAATACAGTAACGATCATTAAATAATATATTCATTCATTTGATAACCGTATATGCTGAGGAACAGCTATACGGTTATCGGTGAATGAGTTGACATAACAATAATAATTCGGAGGCTCATATGATAGTAGGCAAAGTGGTTGGGAGTGTTGTTTCCACCCGTAAATGTGAAAAATTAATAGGAAATAAGTTTATGATCATCGAGCCTGTGCATCATATGAAGGGTGACCTCAGCCAGCTTGTTGCGATCGATATGATCGGAGCAGGAGTGGGAGAATATGTATTGGTGGCACAGGGTAGCGCAGCAAGAATTGGCTGCGGCGTAGAAACAGCACCGGTAGATGCGGCCATAGTCGGAATCATTGATGACGGTGCGGGATTGGAGTAACGCCATGGAAATCAAAGAATTACAGGATATTATACAGCAGAATGGTGTGGTAGGTGCCGGCGGAGCCGGATTCCCTACTTATATGAAGCTTACAGACAAGGCTAATACCATTCTTATGAACTGTGCAGAGTGTGAACCATTACTGAAATTACACAGACAGTTATTGGAAAAACATGCATATGAAATTATGAAAACATTCCATATGATCCAGGAAACGGTAGGGGCTTCTGAAGCAATCATTGGAATTAAAAAATCTTATGTACAGACAATCAATGCGCTGAACCAGCACATTGAGGAGTTCCCGGGAATGAGACTTCATCTTTTGGATGAGGTATATCCCATGGGCGATGAAGTTGTACTTATTTATGAAGCTACAGGACGAGTGGTACGGCCGGGCGGACTGCCTATTGAGCAGGGAGTAGCCGTATTCAATGTAGAAACTGTTTATAACGTATATCGTGCGGTTGAGGAGAAGCAGCCGGTAACTGATAAATATGTATCTGTTGTTGCTGAGGTAAGTGATCCGGTTACAGTGAGAGTTCCTCTGGGATGTACACTGGAGGAAGTTGTTGCCCAGGCTGGAAATACAACAGTAAAAGATCCGGTCTATTTTGTCGGCGGCCCAATGATGGGACGTATCGGAAATGGTTCTGATCCGGTGACTAAGACAACAAATGCGATTTTGGTACTGCCAAAAGACCATCTTATCGTAGCGAAGAAGCAGCGGACTTCTTCCATAGATTTAAAACGTGCAGCATCTATCTGCTGCCAGTGTAATACATGTACTGATTTATGTCCAAGACATAATCTGGGACATCCCATTGACCCGGCAAAATTTATGCGTGCAGCAGCAAATCAGGATTTCAGGGATCTGAATCCATATATTGATGCATCCTTCTGCAGCTCCTGCGGTGTATGTGAGATGTATTCCTGTCCTCAGAGTCTGGCACCCAGAAGCCTTCTGGCTGATATGAAGGGCGGACTTAGAAAAGCAGGTATCAGACCGCCTCAGGGCGTACAGCCAAAGCCGGTTCAGGAATCAAGAGAATATCGTAAAGTTCCTGAAGAACGTCTTATGGCACGTCTTGGTCTTACAAAATATGACAAGGATGCACCTCTCCATGAAGATCTGGTACAGGTTAAGAAAGTAAAAATCCTTCTGAGCCAGCATATCGGAGCACCTGCTCAGGCAATAGTAAAAGCAGGTGATACGGTAACCAGAGGACAGATGATCGCTCAGCCTGCACAGGGCTTAAGCGTAGGAATCCATGCTTCTGTCAATGGAAAAGTGACAGAAGTGACAGACCGTTATATCATAATTGCAGTAAATTAGAAAGGACGTGCACAAAATGAGTAAAGCAATCGGAATGATTGAATTTAAAACTACAGCTACCGGCGTTACCGCAGCAGATGCTATGGTAAAAACATCTGAGGTAGAGATCATCGAGGCTCAGACCGTATGTCCTGGTAAATATATTGCGATTATTACCGGTGACTTAAGTGCGGTAAAGGCAGCTGTTGATGCAGCAGTTACTACATATGAGGATAAGTGTATTGACAGTTTCGTACTGGGTAATCCTCATGAATCTATTTTCCCGGCTATCTATGGAACCACACAGGTGGATGAAATCAGTGCACTGGGAATTCTGGAAACCTATGATGCGGCTTCTATCATTGAGGCTGCAGATCAGGCAGCGAAAACAGCAATCGTTGATCTGATCGAACTTCGTATTGCAAAAGGTATGTGTGGAAAATCATATATGATGATTACAGGTGAGGTTTCAGCTGTAGAGGCTTCTATTGAGAGAGCAAAGCAGCTGGTATCTGCAAAGGGAATGTATCTGGATTCTTCCGTGATCGCACATCCTGACAGACGAATGATTGACAGTATTTTGTAAAATCCGGGATTGCTAATATTCTCTTGATTATTGAATCTTCGGTATTAAATGTTTGGAAAATTCCTCAGTAAAGGGGGCAACGAGTATGCTTGCATTGGAGAGACGGAAACTGATTCTCGATAAACTACAGGCAGAGAAGCGGGTTGTAGTCAGTGAACTCAGCCAGCTTTATAATGTCTCTGAAGAGACCATTCGCCGTGATCTGGACAAGCTTGAAAAAGAAGGCCTTGCCATAAAAAGTTACGGTGGAGCGGTAATAAATGAGGATATAAGCATTGATTTACCTTTTAATGTCCGTAAAAACCAGAATGTTTCGGGAAAGCAGAAAATGGCGGAAATTGCAGCTTCCCTTGTAAATGACGGAGATCATATTTTTCTGGATGCCAGTACCACAGCAGTTTTTGTGGCAAAGGCACTGAAAGGAAAAGAAAGACTTACTGTGATCACAAATTCCCTGGAGATCCTGCTGGAGCTGGCAGATGTGTCCGGATGGAATATTATTTCAACAGGCGGAGTCATGAAGGAAGGCTATCTGGCCTTCCTTGGCTCTAAAACTGATGAATCTATCCGGTCTTATTATGTAGATAAGGTTATCATTTCCTGCAAAGCTCTGGATCAGGAATGGGGGATTATGGAATCACAGGAGGCATTTGGCTCAACCAAAAGAGCCATGATGAAATCGGGACGCAAGAAAATTCTGGTTATAGACAGTACGAAATTTGACCAAAAAGCTTTTTCAGTTGCAGGAAGTATGAAAGAAGTAGATATGGTTGTAACTGATAAAAGACCAGAGGACAGGTGGAGGATATACTTTGAAAAACTGGGTATAGAGTGCAGATATCCTGTCTGAAACCAGAGAAAGGGTTACTGCGCACCAAGTGGGCAGTAACGGAAAAGGAGCATTATAAATGAATAACTTCAGTACGTTCGAAATGAAAACAGCCATCCATTTTGGCGATAATGCCCTGGACAGACTGAAAGAAATCCCATATAAAAGGGTTTTGATCATTACCGATCCATTTGTAGTACAAAGCGGAATGGTGAATCTTATTACTGCACCGTTAAGCAGTGCAGGAATTGAATATGATATTTTTTGTGATGTGGTGCCGGATGCACCGCTGAATAAGATTGCAGAAGGCGTAAAGAAGTTCCTTCAGTATCAGCCTGAGGCAGTTGTTGCAGTTGGAGGCGGTTCTGCCATTGATTCTTCCAAAGCAATCCGTGAGTTTGCCCTGAAGATCAATAATTATGGAAAAGTAGGTCTGATTGCCGTTCCTACTACCAGCGGTACCGGATCTGAGGTTACATCTTTTGCTGTTGTAAACGATACAGAGGCACATGTGAAATATCCGTTGATTGCTGACAGTCTGACTGCAGATGAGGCGATCCTGGATGCTGAGCTTGTGAAAAGTGTACCGCCGGCTATCACAGCTGATACAGGTATGGATGTATTTACCCATGCGCTGGAATCCTATGTCAGTACAGCGCATAATGAGTTTTCTTCTGCTCTTGCAGAGAAAGCAATTGAAATCTGTGGAGTATTCCTGCTGCGTGCCTATCTGGATGGCAGTGACATGCATGCCCGTAAAAAAATGCATGTAGCATCCTGTCTGGCCGGATTGTCTTTTAATACAGCAGGGCTTGGAATTACTCACAGTATGGCACACCAGCTGGGAGCTATGTTTCATATTCCGCATGGAAGAGCGAATGCTATGCTTCTTCCCCATATTGTTGAATTCAACTCTGATATTAATAAACATAGTAAAAGCCAGAAAGAATATCTTCCGGCAGTGAAGAGATATGCCAATGTAGCCCATATCCTTGGACTCAGTAACTATAATAAGGTTATGACAGTGCGCTCCCTGGTAAACTGGATTCAGTTTATGCAGAAAGAGATGAACATTCCGCTGACCATTCAGGAACTGGGAACGATTACACCAGATGCTTATTTTGGAGCAATTGATAAGATGGCAGATGCTGCACTGGCAGATGCCTGCACAGCCAATAACCCCAGAGTACCAGCCAAAGAAGATATCATCAGGATTTATAAAAAACTGTGGTCATTTTGACCAGTTTATAAGGCTTGCTGAAAGCCCTTTGGGCCCGGACATTGTGCCGGGCTCTTGAAAAAGGTAATTTATTGCCGCTGAAATCAGAAACTCAGTTAACCGGAAACATTCTGCACATTACAGGAGATGAGAAATATGAGCGTATATACAAAACGGGGAGATAAGGGAATTACAGATATGGCCCGTACCAAAAACGTCTCCAAGTCGGATGACCGTATCCAGCTTGTAGGAGCAATTGATGAGCTGAACAGTCATATCGGGCTGGTAAAGTGTATGCTGAAATGGGAAGAAACGGTAAAAATGCTGAGTAGTATACAGGATAATCTGGATCTGATCGCAGCGGGAGTAGAGGACCCATACAGCAGAGATTTTAAAGTCAATGAGGAGATTGTTGACAATCTTGAGAAAGAGACGGACAGACTGGAAGAATTATGCGGACAGCAGGCTGGAAAAAAAGTATCCGGGCAGAACAGGACTGCAGCAGAAATAAACGTAACCCGGGCGGTAGCCAGAAGAACGGAACGGTGTCTGGCACAGGTTGCTGTGAAATTTGGAGCAGATACGGAAAGCAAGAAATATCTGAACAGATTATCAGACTATTTATCCCTTCTTGCGAAATATGTGGAGTTATCCGATGCCCTGGGACTGACGGAGGATCAAAATGTGGAGAAACAAAATATAAAAAAGCAGGATGTGGAAAAACAGAAAGTGAAAACGCAGAATACAATTTCAGAGATAAGCAATGGGATTGATGAAAAAGTTGTCCGTGAAGTGCTGGCACAGATGGGGATCCAGTCCAGAATAACTCTCAAAAAAGCCAAGGCGCTGATTGAAAAAATTGAAGAGGAATCCATACGCCGGGGCATGAATTCTGTGATCGCAATCTGTGGACCTGAGGGAAATCCAATTGCAGTTCATGTAATGGATGGTGCTTATCTGGTAAGCTATGATGTAGCTGTAAAGAAAGCATATACCTCAGTAGCCGTAAAAATGTCTACCAGAGAACTGGGTGAGCTTGCCGGGCCGGGTGGTACATTTTATGGAGTGGATACACTTGAAAGCGGAAAGATTGCAATATTTGGAGGTGGAGTGCCGTTAAAATGTGGTAATACCATCATAGGCGGCCTGGGAATCAGCGGTGGTACCTCAGAAGAAGATCACAGTCTGGCAGAATATGGATTGACTGTTTTGGGTGACATAATGTAGAAATTGTGAGAAACTTGTGTGGCTGCAATGATCCTGTAGTTACTGGCTGGAAAGGATTTGAAAATTTTGACAAAAAATCAAATACTGAAAAAATATTTTGGATACGATACATTCAGAGAAGGACAGGAAGAGGTGATTGATACCATTCTTTCCGGAAGGGATGTTGTGGGTATTATGCCTACAGGGGCAGGAAAATCCCTGTGTTACCAAATTCCGGCACTAATGATGGGAGGAATCACTTTGGTGATTTCTCCTTTGATTTCTCTTATGAAAGATCAGGTAAGTGCCTTAAATCAGGCTGGAATACTGGCTGCATTTCTTAACAGTTCATTGAGTGAAATGCAGTATTATACAGTGCTCAGGCTTGCGAAAGCAGGAAGATACCCTATTATCTATGTAGCTCCGGAGAGATTGCTTAATGAAGAATTTCTGGATTTTGCCCTTCATGTAAAGATTTCCATGATTGCAGTGGATGAAGCTCACTGTGTGTCTCAATGGGGACAGGATTTTCGCCCCAGCTATCTGAAAATCATGGAATTTATAGAAAGGCTTCCCAACCGTCCGGTTGTAAGTGCCTTTACAGCTACTGCCACACAGGAGGTTAAAGAGGATATTATTGATATCCTTCAGCTTCAGGAGCCTTTTGTGACCACTACGGGATTTGACAGGCAGAATTTGTTTTTTTCTGTGCAAACACCCAGGGATAAATATGAATTTATAAGGGATTATGTATCAGAACACAGGACAGAAAGTGGAATCATATACTGTATTTCCAGGAAGCTTGTGGAAGAAGTGTGCCAGAAGCTGATTCAGGAGGGATATTCTGCAACCAGATATCACGCAGGGCTTTCTGATGAAGAAAGACGGAACAATCAGGATGATTTTATTTATGACCGTTGCCAGATTATGGTTGCCACCAATGCATTTGGAATGGGAATTGATAAGTCTGATGTCCGGTATGTGCTTCATTATAATATGCCTAAAAATATGGAAAGCTATTATCAGGAAGCAGGACGTGCAGGGCGTGATGGAGAACCGGCCAGATGCATATTGCTTTACAGTGGGCAGGATGTGATCACCAATCGCTTTTTTATTGAAAATAATCAGGAAAATCAGGAACTGGATCCTGTAACCAGAGCTATTGTGCAGGAGCGGGATGAGGAACGCCTGAAGAAAATGACATTTTATTGTTTTACCCATGAATGTCTCAGAGAATATATTCTGAGATACTTTGGAGAGTATGGTCCTAATTATTGCGGAAATTGCCAGAACTGTCTTACGGAATTTGAAGAAGTAGATGTGTCTGCAGAAGCATGTAGTATTGTCAGATGCGTGGATGAGTGCAGACAGCGATATGGAGTAAATGTGATCCTGGATACATTGCGCGGTGCTAACACAGCAAAAATCCGCCAGTACCATATGGAGGAGAATAGTTGTTATGGAAAATGCAGAGAAATCCCCATATACAGGCTGAGACAGATTTTCAATTTCCTTCTGGAAAAAGAATACATCAGGCTTTCCAATGATGAATATACATTGGTGAAGCTTACAGACCGTTCGGAATTGCTTTTGAATGAAAAATATATTCTGACTATGAAAATGGCAAAGGAAGAGCCGAAAAAAATTAAGAAAAAGGAATCCAAAGAAAACAATAAGTCTAAAGCTTCAGGCATTTTGCAGGAGGAGGATGAACCTCTTTTTCAAAAACTGCGTCAGCTTCGTATGGAAATTGCAAGAAAAGAAAAAGTGCCTCCTTATATTGTCTTTTCAGATAAAACATTGGTACATATGTGCATGATCAAGCCTCAAAATAAAGAAGAAATGTTGAGCGTTTCAGGGGTAGGGGAACATAAATATGCGAAATATGGACAACAGTTTCTGGAGACTGTCAATCAAAAATAGCAAAATACCAAAAAAGAGAAATAAAAAATCGGCAATACTGGCAATTGACTGAAAATAAAGAGAGACGTAAAATAGTCCTATGAAACAAAAAAGGAGGACGTGAATTTATGTTAAGGTACATACCACCAATTCTCTCGCCTGAGCTTTTGAAGGTTCTGGCTGAAATGGGACATGGAGACAAGCTGGTCATAGGAGATGCTAATTTTGCAGCAGCATCTATGGCAAAAAACAGTATACTGGTACGCTGCGATGGATTAAAAGCCACAGATCTTATGGATGCCATTCTTACGTTGATGCCATTGGATGATTTTGTGGACAAGCCGGTGTTGATTATGGATAAAGAGCCTCGTCATGCTGAGCTTGAATGTCCGGTTTGGGATGAATTTAAACAAATTGTGGCAAAATATGATCCAAGAGGTGAAGAAGCCTGCGGGATGATTTCAAGAAAAGATTTTTACAAAGAAGCAAAAGAGGCATATGCTGTGATCGCAACAACGGAAACTGCATTTTATGCCTGCACAATATTACAAAAAGGATGCCTTTGAAGGAAATATCCATTTATATTTGAGGGTTTAGCCTGGATTTTAAAGAATACAACAAAAACGGGCAAAAAACAACATTCATGCCAAAACAGCAGTTATCTGTGCAGATAACTGCTGTTTTTTGTGGCAAAAAGATTGAAAAAAACTTAACAATTCAAAAGTTATTAGTCAAAATTACTAATTACTGTTAGTAATTATGCACAAGCTAAATAGGATTTTGTGATTCTTTTACATAAAAAGCAGAATTGAAAAATGAAAATTGTTCAAAATATGGTTGATGCAATTGTCAAAATGTACTGAAAAACAAAAAAACGAACAAAACGACACATTATCAGGTTTACAAAATTGTTTATATGTGTTAATATAAACTCACAAAAACAAAAACGCTTCGTCAAATTATCCAAAAAAGGAGGAATATCCATGAAGAAAAAAATAATCGCAGCGTTACTTGCAGCAACAATGGTGGCTGCAGCAGTTCCGGTATATGCAGCAGATGATGCAGCGGCTGACACAGCAACAGAAAGCACCACAGAGTCACCGTTAAAAGGTAAAAAGATTGCATACATTATGTATATGTCATCTGCAACAATCTTCCAGATGTGGTCGGATTCATTTACCGCAACAGCAGAGAAGCTTGGCATGGAAGCAAGCACTTTCTTCTGCAATGATAATGCGGATACATGGAAGAGTACAATTGAACAGTGCGCGCAGGGTGGCTATGATGGATTGATGGTTTCCCATGGTGGTCAGGAATACGCATATGATTTCCTGTCAGGAATCCTGGAACAGTATCCGGATCTGAAGATCGTTACATTCGATACACCATTTAAAGATGCAAATGGTGAGACAGCTAAGATTGATGGTGTTACACAGTTCTTCCAGCAGGATGCAGGATTTGCAGAATCTCTGGTTCAGGCTATCCTTGATATGTATCCTGACAAAACAGAGGCAGGCGAGCCTGTAAATATTCTTCAGGTTCAGCAGGGTGCCGGATATAACAGCCCATTTGACCGTCGTCAGGTAGGTTATGAACCATTTGAAACAGATGGAAAGATTAAAACAGTTGAGAGAATCGCACCGATTGATGATCAGAATGCTACTTCATCTATGCGTGATGTAACTGCTGCTACTTTACAGAAATATGGCGAAGGCGATATTGATGGTATCTGGTGCTGCTATGATGCATATGCACAGGGCGTATACCAGGCTCTTCGTGAAGCTGATTCCGATATCCCAATGGTATCCGTAGATATCTGTAATGAAGATATTCAGTTCATGCAGGAAGGTAAAAACTGGAAAGCCTGCGCTACTACAAACTGGACATCCAATGGAGAATTTGCATGTCGTGTATTAGCACTTGAAATGGCAGATCAGTATGAGGATATTGAAGCGGCTTCCTGCTATTATGCAGATCCGGGAGCTTGGATGGAAATTCCTTCAGTTATTGTTACCCAGGAAATGGTTACTTCTAAGGACGGCATAAATATTGAAAACCTGGCAGAAGTTGCTGGAGAAGATTATTCCGATACTTCTTGGATGCCTACCTGCGATTGGATGGTAGAAGCACTTGGACACTGATCCTTTTGTAAGGCGGTACTTGTTAGTGAAAATATCTAAGTAAAGTGAGGCGTCGGGGTTCAAGGCTCCGGCGCCACTTTTTCCGTACTGGATTATCTGCGACGGAAAAGAATTACGGAAAAGAGGGAATATATGGATAAAATCACACTTGGAACACGAAATGTTTCCATAGAATTTCCTGGTGTAAAAGCATTGTCAAATGTTGATTTTGAGATTCATACAGGTATGATCCACGCGGTTATGGGAGCAAATGGAGCTGGAAAATCAACATTGATGAAAGTTCTGGCAGGTTCAAATCCTGATTACACAGGAGATGTTTTATATAATGGAAATGTGGTGGAATTGAGAAATCCGGCTGCCGCGAAGAAACTTGGCATCCAGATTGTATATCAGGAAGTTGATATGGCGTTGGTTCCCACATTATCAGTTGCTGAGAATGTAATGTTTAATGATATGGTCATGAACATGGGACACAAACAGTTTGTCAACTACGGAAAAATAAGAAAAGATGCAAAAGAGGCTTTGGCCCGCCTTAATATTGACATTGATGTGCGTAGATGGTGCGGCACATTAACGCTGGCGCAAAAGCAGATGGTCCTGATAGCACGTGCGGTTCAGAATTCATGTAATTTCCTGATTCTGGATGAGCCTACAGCACCATTATCAGATACGGAAACAGAGGAACTGTTCCGTGTTGTAAGGCATTTGAGAGAAACAGAAAACATTGCGATTATCTTTATTACACATCGTATCCAGGAGGTCCTTCAGATCTGTGATTCCTACACGGTTATGCGAAACGGACAGATCGTGGATACCACTCCTATCACATCACAGACAACTTCAAAAGAAATTGTAGATAAAATGCTGGGACGTTCTTTTGAAGAAAACTTTCCAAAAGAAATCTGTGAGATTGGAGAAAAATCCTTTGTTGTGGAGCATCTGAATGAGCATGAAGGTCGTGTGAAGGATGTTTCCATGTATGTAAGAAAAGGAGAGATTGTTGGACTTGCAGGCCTGGTGGGGGCAGGTAAAACAGAATTGTGTAAAACAATCTTCGGTGCATATCGCAAATCAGGAGGTACCATTACTCTGAATGGTAAAGAACTAAAGATCAAAAATCCGTCTGATGCAGTAAAGAACCGAATTGCCCTGGTGCCGGAAGAAAGGCGTAAGGAGGGAGTACTTGTTGCAGAAACTGTAACCTTTAACATTTCGGCAGCATGTCTTGGAGATTTCTGCACCCTGTCTTTTGTAAATGACCGCAAGACGGCTCAAAAGGCGAAAGAGTATGTGCAGAGCCTTAGCATTAAGACCCCTTCGATAAAACAGAGGGTTGCATATCTTTCGGGAGGAAATCAGCAGAAGGTTGCAGTTGCCAAATGGCTGGCTGCAGACTGTGATGTATATATATTTGATGAACCGACAAAAGGTGTAGACGTTGGTGCCAAGCAGGAAATTTTCCATCTGATCAATCAGATCGCAAAGGAAGGCAACTGTGTCATTTATGCTACATGTGAAAATTCAGAGCTGCTGTCAATTACTGACCGTATGTATGTTATGTTTGACGGAAAGATTATGGCAGAGCTGGAAACTGCAAAAACTACCGAAGACGAGATCATGCATTATGCAACTGGTTCAGAGGAGAAATTTGCAGGCTGATATCAGAAATGATACCAGGCATCAATGTATTGGGAGGAAAATAATATGGTTCAGAATTCAAAGATGAAAACGATTGGAAAAGGATTGCTGAGCTGGGCAGCGGTAATTGTGCTTGTGGTTTCAGTTATTATCTTTACAACAATTAAGGGCACGGCATTTTTTTCAGTGAATAACCTGATGAATATTCTCCGTGCCATGTCAGTAGTTACAATTTTTGCTCTTGCAGCAACTGTATCTATGGCACCGGATGGATTTGATATGTCAGCCGGTACGCTGGGTACCTTCAGTGCCTATGTTTTTGCAGCACTGTATCTGTGGTTTGGCGCTCCCTTGTGGCTGGCTATTGTTCTTACTATTGTGTTTACAATGGTAATGTATCTGTTGACAATGTTCTTAATACTGGTATGTAAGATTCCGGACATGCTGGCAACCTGTGCACTGCAGTTCGTACATGCAGGACTTGGTCTTGCGTTTACAGGCGGAAGTGCTGTATCTGCCGGCCTGAGTGCACCGAAATGGTTCGGAGCATTACATGGCGGAGATAATTCTCCACTCCGAAAAGGATGGACTACCGCTTCTATGAATATCGGAAAATCTCCATATATCATTATTATTATGATTCTTTGTGTAGTTGTATGCTGGGTACTTCTGGAGAGAACAAAACATGGCCGCTACTTATATGCTATGGGCGGAAATAAAACAGCGGCAAAGCTTTCTGGTATCAATGTTAAGAAATACAGATTTATGGCAGGTATGTTCGCGGCAGTATTTATTGCAGTTGCAGGTATCGTTGTTACTTCCCGTAACTCAGCAGCTCAGATCAACAGCTGTGACAGCTATCTGATGAGCTCACTGGCAGCAGTATTTATCGGACGTTCCGTAGGTGGAGCTGAAAGACCAAATGCTTTGGGAACAGTTGTAGGTGCTCTCCTTATTTCTACACTGGAAAACGGACTTACAATGTGCGGCGTTGTATACTACGTACTTCCGGCAGTTAAGGGTGCAGTTCTCTGCCTGGCACTGGTTGCAGCATATATCACTATAAAAGAAGATTGATAGTTTATAACAGATAATGGGATAAATGATGGAGGAAAAGATCATGTCAAAATTTGATTCTTATTTTCTTATGAAAACGGACGATGCAATTGAATATGCAAAAGTTAAGGTTCCTCAGATAAGCTGGGATGTGGACAGCATGGAATGCAAGGAAATCGGAGATGGAAATCTTAACTATGTATTTAAAGTAACAGATGGAAAAGGACACAGCGTGATTATCAAACAGGCAGGGGTGGAAGCCCGTATTTCCTCTGATATGAAGCTGGATACTGACAGAAACAGAATTGAATCAGAGATTCTTGTTCTTGAAGGAAAACTTGCACCTGGATATGTACCGGAGATTTATTTCTATGATACAGTTATGAGTGCCTGCGGTATGGAAGATCTCAGCGATCATGAGATTATGCGTACAGCAATGCTGGAACATAAGATTTTCCCGAAATTTGCAGACCAGATCTCTACTTTTATGGCGCAGGTTCTGATGGGAACTACAGATGTTGTGATGGACCATCAGAAGAAAAAAGAACTACAGCGTAAATTTATTAATCCGGAATTATGCGATATTACAGAAGCGCTGGTGTATACAGAACCATATAATGATGAGCTGAAACGTAATCATGTATTTCCTCCTATTGCTGAGTTTGTAAAAGAAACTCTTTATGATGACCAGGAGCTTCACTGTGAAGTGGCAAAACTGAAAATGGATTTTATGACAAGGGCACAGTCACTGATCCATGGAGATTTACATACAGGTTCTGTATTTATTAATGAAGAAAGCACAAAGGTATTTGACCCTGAGTTCTGCTTCTACGGACCTATGGGATATGATATTGGTAATGTGATTGCGAATATGATCTTTGCATGGGCCAATGGGGATGCTGCCGGTGCAGAAGAATTCTGCAATTGGGTAGAGAACGTTCTGGTAGATGTTGTTAATATGACAAAAGAGAAAATGGAAAAATACTATGAAGAACATGTGACAGACACCATGTGCAAGAATGAACTGTACAGGAAGTATTATATGGCTACCATCATTGAAGATACTTCTGCTGTAACAGGACTGGAGCTGATCCGCCGTATTGTTGGTATGGCAAATGTAAAGGATATTACCAGTATTGAAGATGAAGCAAAACGGGCACGTGCAGAGAAAATCTGTATTACCGCAGCGGTTGACTTTATTAAAAACAGAGGTGATAAAAAGTGTGGCAAATGCTTCCTTGGTACTCTGAAGGATGCGATTGCAAAGGTTGATGCATAAAAGAATATTTGATAAAGGAGACGGATGTTATGGAAAATGCACTTAATCTGGATACCGTGAAACTTGCGGAAAACAAAAAAGAAATTGTGATCCTGGATCAGACACTGCTTCCGAACGAGTGTAAATACCTCAGCATTTCCAAGGCAGGGGATATCTGGGAAGCTATTTATTCACTGAGAGTAAGAGGAGCACCGGCTATTGGTGTTACAGGAGCATATGCATATTATGTTCTGGCTGATCAGATTGAAACAGAGGATAAAGACAAATTTGTAAAAGAATGTACTGAGATGATGGAATACATTAACTCATCCAGACCTACAGCTGTAAATCTTTCCTGGGCCCTCAATCGTATGCATAATGTAATGCTTACAGAAAAAGACCATATGAATATTCCGGATCTGAAGGTACGCCTGATGAAAGAGGCAGATGCAATCAGAGAAGAAGATATCCAGATCAGCCGAAATATCGGTACTTATGGTTTTGAGCTTCTTGAGAAACTGGGAAAAGGCGTGGGCATTATGACTCACTGTAATGCAGGTACACTGGCTACAGCGAAATATGGAACAGCCCTGGCTCCGATGTATATTGCCCTGGAACATGGATGGGATCCGAAGAAAGATCTTCATGTTTACTGTGATGAAACCCGTCCGCTTTTACAGGGAGCCAGGTTAAGCGCTTATGAAATGCAGGCTGCAGGCATTGACACATATGTGCAGTGCGATAATATGGCATCCTATACGATGAAGGGCGGAAAAGTAGGGATTGTTTTTGTTGGCTGTGACCGTGTGGCCGCCAATGGAGATTTTGCAAATAAGATTGGTACCAGCGGCGTTGCCATCATTGCAAAACATTATGGAGTTCCGTTTTATGTATGTGCACCATCCTCTACCATTGATATGACTCTGGAGTCCGGAGATGAAATTCATATCGAACAGCGAAAAGCAGAGGAAGTTACGGAAATGTGGTATAAGGAACGTATGGCTCCTGAGGGAGTGGGAGTTGTAAATCCTGCTTTTGATGTAACAGACCACAGTCTGGTTACAGGTATTATCACAGAAAAAGGTATTGCATATGAACCCTTTAAAGAATCCTTCGAGAAGATGGGTATCAAACCGGTTGAGAAATATGTAGATAAAAAATAAGTGTATTATGAAAGGGGGCGGAAAATATTCCGCTCCCCTTTCTAATCGAATCAAATAAGTCCCCCGCTTATTGCTCTTTGCAATTGAAGCAGGGGACTTACTTGTATCAGGTCAGTAATAACGGATATTGTGTGTGTCCAGATATTGTTTCCACTCAGGAGAAAATTCAGTATCCATAATAATACCGTTCAGATCTGTAAGAGGGGAAACGCTTGAGAAGGAAATATTATCCAGCTTGGAGTGATCGACCACAAGATATTTTTGCTTGGCGTGGGAAAGGGCCAGCTGATGAAGGACTGCAGAATTGTCACTGGTATCGGTGATCCCGGATTCCATGTTTACGCTTCGGCAGGAAATGAAAGCTTTATCGAAAAAATATTGCCTTAGACTGCGTTGGGCACTGCTGCCCTCGAAGCTTTTTGTTCTCTGGGAATATTCCCCGCCGATGAGAAACAGATGGATGGTCTGGGAGGTGGAAAGGATATTGGCTATTTCAAGTGAATTGGTAACAACCGTAAGTTTCCTGCTTGATATTTTGTTGGCAATAAACCAGGCTGTGGTAGAGTTGTCCAGATAAATAATTTCTCCTGTCTGGATCAGTGCATCACATTTCAAAGCAATGGCCTTCTTTTCCTCGATTTTTAAAACCTGTCTGGTGGAAATATCCAGATCATTCTGGACGCCGTCCAGAATATAGGCTCCTCCGTGAGTGCGGATCAGCTCATGCTCTTTTTCCATGGCACGCAGATCGCGCCGGATGGTTTCCCGGGTTACGTTCATACGCACTGCCAGATCTGCGATAGTCACGCTTTTGTTTTCCTGTAAAAGCTCTTTGATAAGGTTTTGACGTGAAATTGCAAGCAAAAAAATTCCTCCTTTCTTTTGGAAAAATAAGACAGCCTCAACCCTTGTTACGGGACTGCGGCTGTCTTTGAAAATTATTCACATATGTATTTACTTAATCCTAAGATTTTGTAATAACCAGCCACAGCTCCCTGATCTTCAACTCCTACACATTGTGCGGCATGAACAGCAGCTTTTCCGAAGACCGGCACCATGTCTTTGGTGGCATCGACTCCCGCTTTGGCAGCAGCTAATGCCTGGGTGATAACATCTTGTAAAGAGCAGCCTTCTTTTGCGGCTTTTTCCGCAGCCTGTGCTGCGGGGAGAATGGAATCATAGATCGTGCGCTGACCTGGCTCACATTTGCCTCGTTTCTGTACACCGGCTGCAAATCCTGTAAGATAAGCGGCAAGGCCAGAGGCATCTATTTCGTTTTTTCCTTTTAAGGCTTTTCCGCCTTCCATAATGCCGGTTGACATAAGAAAGCCCATTGTGGAAGGAACCAAAGATGACATCTTCATACCGGATTTCATCAGAAGCTTGCCAATATCTCCGGCAGCGCCTTCTGCTTCTGTGCGCATGATATCCGGAAGTGAACCGTAGCCTTTGCTCATGGTAAGTCCCAGATCCCCATCACCAAGACGAGCATCCATTTCGCATAATTCTTCTTTTTTCTCTATAAACAGATTTCCTACACTGGTAAATAAGTCGGGAATCTGTTCGAAAAGGATTTTGTCCATTTTTGTTCCCCCTTATATTTATTATTTCTGACAGATAAATGGAGTTTTTACAGGGTGATCCATATATTTCTTCATTTCATCATTCATTTTACAGATGGAGATAGAAGCACCTGCCATTTCCATGGAAGTAGCGTACTCACCTACGATTGTTCTGTAGATTTTAATTCCCTTGGAATGAAGAATCTCTGTAACATCATTAGATAAAATGTATAATTCTTCAATGGAAGTAGCTCCCAGCCCGTTTATTAATATGGAAACTTCTTCGCCTTCTGCCAATGGCATGTCTCCAAGAAGAGTGTTGAGAGATTCTTCAGCGATTTCGCGGGAAGTTTTTAAAGGTCCGTTCCATACACCGGGTTCGCCGTGGATTCCCATACCCATAGCCATTTCATTTTCTTTTAATTCAAAGTTGGCGTGGCCTACTTCTGGAATGATACATGGTGTTAAGGCAAAACCTACAGTTCTGGTATTATCTTTGGCTAACTGTGCAGCTGCAAGAACTTCATCCAGAGTGCCACCTTCGTCAGCGCGTGCGCCTGCGGCTTTGAACATGAAATAGATTCCTGCTACGCCGCGTCGTGTGGCAGGGTCTTTGTGAGAATTTACATCATCTGCACCAACGATGCTTTTACATTCAATATCGTCCATATCGCAGAGATCAGTGGCCATATCAAAGGTCATAATATCTCCTGTATAGTTTCCGTACAGATACAATACACCTGCACCGGCTTCTACTTCTTTGGCAATGTTATAGATCTGCTCTGGGGAAGGAGACTGAAAAACGCCGCCTACGCCACAGCCATCGATCAATCCATCGCCTACATAACCCAGGAACAGAGGAAGATGACCAGAACCTCCGCCTGTGATGATTGCTACTTTACCGTCTTTTTTTTCTGCTCTGCAGTAGCAGCGCAGATCATCAGCAGTATATTTGACTTCATCTGAGTGGGCTGCATAGATACCCTTGAGCATGTCATCTACATAATTCTCCGGTGCATTGATGATTTTTTTCATAAGATACCTCCTTGTTCTTTGAAATGTGATTGGATAAAAAATTAATAATAAAATTGATTCGAAACCAAAAAATATTGGATTTTGTAACTATAATTTTAATTCTTATCTGTTGTTTTGTCAATCAAAATGTACTGAAATGTGGCGTTGTTTTTGAAAAAAATATAAAAAATAACCAAAAAGCAACATAAAAGGAAATGCGGGTGGGATTTTGCTGTCAGATTATCCAAGATAATGATGAACGATTCTAATTGAAATATATATATTGGTCTGCTAGAATAAATACAGTAGCAAAAGAAAAGATTGATAATAGAAGTCTGTTTTCTTAAAATCCAATTTGAATCAGGGATTTCTTCTGTTACAAAAGAAAATGTCACTCAGACATTTGCCATAGCTTCTGTTGAATAAAATCAGAGGAAGTACATAAAAAGGGGGATGCGAAAAAACTCAATCGAGTTTTTTACATCCCCCTTTTTAGTGAATGGGACAAATTTCAGGTCTGGAGGGAAAATATCTGTGGTGATTTTATCTTCGTTTGTATTTTCCGGGGGTAGTTCCCTTATATTTCTTAAATGTCCGGATGAAATAACTGAGATCATTAAATCCATTTCTATAGGCAATCTCAGTGATGGAATCATCGGTGGCTGCCAGCTGGTAACAGGCTTCCTCGATCCGCTGCCGGTTTAGATAATCCATTGGTGTCTGATGAGTCATCTCCGAAAAGAACCGGCAGAAGTATTTGGGAGACATGGACACAGAGGCAGAAAGCTGCTGCAGAGTCAGAGGGTTGGCGTAATTCTTTTCAATAAATTCCAGCACTTGTTTTAGCTGCAGAATACGTTTGTAATCTTTGCGGTTTTGTGTGGGATTGTCCAGACAGTAATGATTACTAAAAATAAGACCAAAAAAGTGGTAAAATTGTCCAAATACAATCAGCTCATAACCGGTTCTTTTCTCACTGATTGCGCGAAAAAGAGAGGAGATGCAGGAAAGAATCTCCGGTTGTTCTTCTGTAAAATGAGGAAAAATCATCATTTCCTGGTGAAGAATCATCTGTATATATTCTGCACAGGCAGAATTGATTTTCAGAAAAGTATTCATATCAAAAACAATGCACTGGTAAACACAGTCTTCAGGAATTCCGGAATGGAGAATTCCGCTATGTATAAAAATAACATCATTTTCATTTGCAACAAAACTTTTTTCGTCTAAAGTGACAGTGAGTTTCCCTTTCAGGATCCGTATGATCTCATATTCTACATGCCAGTGATAAGACATGACATATCTGGGATGGGTATGGTCAATGTGATGAAACTCAAAAGGAAAGGAATAGGTTCCTCTTGGCCGGTCTTCATTACGTCCTAAATCATGCAAAAAAATCTCCTCCTTTCAAAAATTTACAGAAATTTTATAATCATTACAGAAAAAGTGAATATTGTACTATTTTTTGCTATTATAACACAAGTAAATTATGGAATGCAAATGTATAATAATAACAGAAACAGTCAGGAAAAACCATGATTTTTAAAAGTACTGTGTTTTCCTGATAAATAGGGGTAAAGACACAAAATAAATTCAGGAGGTAATTTTATTATGGCAAAGAGCAGATTAATTGGCAGCTATCCGGTAATCGGAATCAGACCTACTATCGATGGTCGTAGAGGAGCATTGGATGTTCGTGGATCTCTGGAAGATCAGACAATGAACATGGCAAAATCAGCTGCCAAATTATTCGAAGAGAATTTAAGATATTCCAACGGAGAACCGGTTAAGGTTGTAATCGCTGATACAACTATCGGACGTGTTGGTGAGAGCGCTGCATGTGCAGATAAATTCCGCAGAGAAGGCGTAGATATCACTCTTACAGTTACACCATGCTGGTGCTACGGTGCTGAG
>OLPO01000215.1_pt1 | contig 50856 bp, 37 predicted proteins | sample 1672831 | NCBI WGS metagenome assembly OLPO01 (sample SAMEA3136728, study PRJEB25190) | human gut metagenome | reverse complement strand
ATCTGGAATCTTCAGGGTTGCATTTCTATTTGATTGTCACTATTTGATTGAGAATGTACAGAGCCAATCTGCAAGGCAGATCAGCTGACGGAGAAAGAGGGATTTGAACCCTCGCGCCGCTATTAACGACCTACTCCCTTTCCAGGGGAGCCCCTTCGACCTCTTGGGTATTTCTCCAAAAGCCCTACCGAACGAACTATATGACCAAGGTAATATTAGGAAGCGGAGAGGATGGGATTCGAACCCATGTGCCCCGAAGGACAAACGGTTTTCAAGACCGCCTCGTTATGACCGCTTCGATACCTCTCCGTATCGAACTCGCTGTTTCCTGCGTTCTGTTTCCTGCATCTTGCTGAAGCTTATCAGCTTGTCGCCGTTTGCTGAACGCAAGAGATATACTACCAAACCATTCCTGTTGTGTCAAACAAAATTTTATCCAATTTCTACTTCAGTTTAACATTTTTCATCGTCAATGTGCAGTTTAGTGCGTTACCACGAGCACTTGTTCTGTCAGTTTCCTTTTACGAAATGTCTTTATTTCCTAAATCTGTCCTGTATCTCCGCTTCTGCCTTCATCCATCTTCTTTGCTATTGCATTAAATATCAGACATATCAGAATATTTGTATGAATCAACTTTTCCCGCCGACTCGAATAACCACTTTGAGCGCTTCTCAGGATGCATCTATGATTGATTTATGACTGGCCGCGCATATTTTCCATGAGAAGAGTATCTGGCCATGGATACACTTTCCGAGTTGATAAGCATCTTCATTCGGAAGATTTTTTCATTGAGGATTATTATTTCAGAGCGAAATCATCCCCATTCGGAAGAATCCGCCTCCAGGGATTATTTTTCCAAGGTGAATTCATCCCCATTCAGAAGAATCCGCCTCCAGGGATTATTTTCCCGAGGTGAATTCATCCCCATTCGGAAGAATCTTCTTCCAAGGATTATTTTCTCCGGATAAAATCATCCCCATACGAAAGAATCCGTCTTCAGGGATTATTTTCCCGGGGGTGAATTCATCTCTGTTCAGAAGAATCCGCCTCCAGGGATGCTTTGGAAATATAAAAGTATCCGCCATGGCCGCAAAAGCAAATTAAAGATGCACGGCAACCGGCTGGAAGCAGCTTCCGGTATCTGCCAAACGTCCAAAAGCAATTTCAGGATGCACGGCGACCGGAAACAGCATTCAAAAAGCCGCGATAGCAGCAGATGAGATCACTAATAAGGTTCCGCGCGCGCCGGTCAGCTCGATTTTCATACGCGCACGCCGGTCAGTTCGATTTTCATTTGTAATATGTCCATTATGAGGTATGATTAATTTCATGCCGCGGCGGGAGACGTTCCGTGATCTTTCAGGGTGCATTGCATTCATGAATATTTTTCATGGTACATTGCATTCATCGATACCGTTCATGGTGCACTGCATTCATTCTGTCTTTCGAGGGCATTGCATTCATTATATACAGGGTAAAGGATTTTAATTTATGAAAAAACGCGATACTTTTGGTTCAAGACTTGGTTTCATTCTGGTCAGTGCAGGCTGCGCCATCGGCATCGGCAACGTATGGAAATTTCCTTATGTAGCCGGGGCAAGCGGGGGTGCTATCTTTGTGCTGTTTTACCTGCTCTTTCTGGTGCTCATGGGGATTCCTGTCATGACGATGGAGCTGGCCGTCGGCCGCGCAGGAAGATCAAGCGCCGTTCAGGCTTACAGGAATCTGGAGCCGAAGAAAAGCCACTGGCACATCCATGGCTGGTTCTGTATCTTCGGCTGCACCATGCTGATGCTGTATTACACGGCCGTTTCCGGATGGATGCTCGATTATGCGGTTAAATTTGCTTCCGGCACCTTCCGCGGGCTTTCGACCGAGGAGGTCGGCGGCGTGTTCAATTCCATGCTGGGGAATCCTGCTGAGATGCTCTTCTACATGATTCTTACCGTTGTGATCGGCTTCCTTGTATGCGGAGGAGGCGTGCAGAAGGGTCTGGAGCGCATCACAAAGATTATGATGGGCTGCCTTCTCATTCTGATCGTGGTTCTCGCCGTTCACAGTCTTTTTCTTCCGGGTGCTTCCGAAGGGGTCCGCTTCTATCTGATGCCAAACCTTGACGCCGCCCTGGAAATCGGCATCGGAAAGGTTGTCGTAGCCGCTATGAACCAGGCGTTCTTCACCTTGAGCCTTGGCATCGCCGCGCTCGAGATCTTCGGAAGCTATATGTCACGCGAGAATACGCTTGCCGGCGAATCCGTCCGGATCTGTGTGCTGGATACCTTTGTCGCTCTGATGTCGGGACTGATTATTTTCCCTGCATGCTTCTCGTATAATGTAAGCCCCGATCAGGGACCCTCTCTGATTTTCGTCACGCTGCCGCAGGTATTCCTGAATATGGCAGGAGGAAGACTTTGGGGAACTCTGTTCTTTATCTTCATGACATTTGCAAGCTTCTCCACCGTGACCGCTGTTTTCGAGAACCTGATTGCTGCCGCCATTGATAATTTTGGCTGGAGCCGGAAGAAATCTGTTCTTGTGAACTTCCCGATCATTCTGCTCGGCAGCATCCCTTGCGTGCTCGGCTTCAACGTATGGAGTGATCTGACCATCATCGGAGGACGCGGCGTTCTCGACAGTGAGGATTTTCTCGTCAGCAATCTCCTGCTGCCGCTCGGCTCGCTGGTCTTCCTGCTGTTCTGCGTCACAAAGTACGGCTGGGGCTTCGACCATTATCTGGAGGAGGCCAACACCGGAACAGGACTGAAGCTCTCTCGTAAACTCAAGCCCTACTTCCAGTTTGTTCTTCCCGTACTGATCCTGTTCATTCTGATTCAGGGGCTTCGCTGAAGACAGCCAGGTGCACCGCTTAGACAGCCCGGGAACGGTGATGTACTGCCGCCGGGTGCACCGCTTAAGCAGCCCGGGAACGGTGATGTACTGTCGCCGGGTCGCACCCTTAGAAAAAAAGATCCATGGCACGTTCGAAATGAACGTGTCATGGATCTTTTCTTTTGTCTGTATAAAGCTATCTTCTCTGAAAAGGAATTACAGCTCTGCCTTCAGCTCGTCGACCTTATCCAGCTTCTCCCACGGAAGATCAACATCTGTACGTCCGAAGTGGCCGTATGCTGCGGTCTGCTTGTAGATCGGACGGCGAAGATCCAGCATCTTGATGATGCCTGCAGGACGCAGGTCAAAGTGCTTGCGGATCACTTCCACAATCTTCTCTTCCGAAACCTTTCCGGTTCCGAAGGTGTTTACGTTGATGGAGGTAGGCTGTGCGACACCAATTGCATAGGAGAGCTGAATCTCCATGCGGTCTGCATAGCCGGCTGCAACCAGGTTCTTCGCAACATAGCGTGCCGCATATGCCGCAGAGCGGTCTACCTTGGTGCAGTCCTTGCCGGAGAAGGCTCCGCCGCCGTGACGGCCAACTCCGCCGTAGGTGTCAACAATGATCTTGCGGCCGGTCAGACCTGCATCACCGTGAGGTCCGCCGATGACAAAGCGTCCGGTCGGGTTGATGTAAATCTTGGTGTTTCCGTCCACCATGGCAGGATCCACAACTGCATCGATGACATACTTGCGGATGTCCTCATGGATCTGCTCCTGTGTTACCTTCTCATCATGCTGCGTGGAGATAACGATTGCCTCCAGACGAACCGGCTTGTTGTTCTCATCATACTCAACGGAGACCTGAGACTTTCCGTCTGCGCGAAGATAAGCAAGCGTTCCGTTCTTTCTCACTTCCGTAAGCTTTCTGGTCAGCTTGTGCGCAAGGTTGATGGAATAAGGCATATACTCCGGCGTCTCGTTGGTTGCATAGCCGAACATCATGCCCTGATCGCCGGCACCGATGGCCTCGATCTGCTCATCCGTCATGCTGCTCTCTCTTGCCTCAAGTGCCTTGTCAACACCCATGGCAATATCCGGGGACTGCTGATCCATTGCCACAAAAACAGCGCAGGTATCTGCATCAAAGCCCTTGGAGGAATCGTCATAGCCGATCTCACGGATGGTGTCGCGGACAATCTTCTGATAGTCAATGACAGCCTTTGTCGTGATCTCACCGGTAACCAGCGCAAAGCCGGTGCACATTGCGGTCTCGCAGGCAACACGGCTCATGGGATCCTCAGCCATGCAGGCATCCAGAATCGCATCGCTGACTGCGTCGCAGATTTTGTCGGGATGTCCTTCGGTTACAGACTCCGATGTAAAAATATACTTCTCCACTTTAGAACCTCCTTTGTTCTGAAAGTCAGTTGAGGGTGCCGGCAAAGCCGACTCCCGATTGGACTTAATATCTTATTCCCGGATTGCGTGAAAAAAACCGCCTGCGAAATCAAGCAGGCGGATCTGTTCGTGTCACAAATCCCTTATTGCTCGACTGCGTATTCAAACACCATCGCTCAGGTTGGCACCTTTTGCTTCTTGCACAAATGCAAAGCAGGCAAAGGTTGCCGTGGCTTCACAGGTCCTATGTACCTCCACCACTCTGAATAAGAGATATTAAGTTTTACATGTCATCTGGGATGATAGACCTATGCATATCCGGTGTCAACCAAAGAGCGGACCACAAAACAAACAGAGTGTCCCATAGAACCACAAAAGCGAGAGTCTGTCCCATTTGTTCTTTTTTCGGAAAACGGATATACTCGTACTACATAAAAATGCAGACAAAGAGGCATACGTTTATGAACAGCTATTACACGGATCCCCATCAGAATCCCTACTGGCAGAAGCTGAACCGGGATCCTTCCGAAAACAGCAGCGGGCAAGGCACCTTTGAGCAGGATCCCAACTGGCATCCCCAGCCCGAATACGGAAGGCAGCTCGGCCGCACTGCCGCCTTAATCGGTGTTTTCTCCATCGGAACAACAATCTTTTTCCCGATTTTTGTCCCGATCATTTTCGGCAGCATCGCCATCGTTCTCGCAATTATCTCAAAGGGAAAACAGGAATCTTTCACGCATGGTGCCAGACAGGCCATGATGTTCGGAACGATCAGCCTTGTCATTAATTTTCTCCTGCTGGCTGCCTGCATCGTCTTTGTATATCTGCTTCTTCACGATGCAGCCTTCCGCACGTACGCGGATTCCATCGTACAGCAGCTCTACGGATACTCTGTGGAAGATTTGCTGCAGCAGCTGGGTCTGACTCCTTCGACAGGAGGCATCCTGTAGCTCCAGGCTGCACTCAGAAAGGAAAACATGGAAACATTTACCGGTACCAATGATCTCTCACGCAGAAGGAAACGACTCTCCCTGCATGCGCTCAGCGCAGACTGCAAGGCCGAGGGACGAAATGCCATTCTCGGGCATCTCGGAATTGCTGCGGGCGGCGGCGCTGCCTTCCTTCTTGTTCTGCTGCTTCTGGAACTCCTTCTTCAGGGAGCACTCCCCTCCTCCGGAGTTGCCGCCATCCTCCTGTCAGCGCTCATGAGCATTCTGGTCAGCATTCTTGCCGGAATCTTCCGATATGGAGTGATCTGCATCCATGTGAAGCTGCAATACGGACAGGAGGCGCAGCCCTCCGACCTGCTCCTTGGATTTTTCGAAAGTCCGGATACGATCGTCAGAATCACCGCTGTTCTTGCTGCTCTGCAGACTTTCTTCCTGCTGCCTGCCCAGATTGTCAATCTCCGGAATCCGCAGAGTGATGTCCTGTTCTGGTCTCTGATCGCTCTTGGCCTCATCGCCGGTCTGTATCTGGATCTTACCTTCTATCCGGTACTGTATCTTCTGCTGGATTATCCGGACCTTTCCGCAAAGGAGGTGCTGCAGAAAAGCCGGAGACTCATGAAGAAGCATCGTCTTCCGCTTTTGTACCTGGAGCTTTCTTTTCTGCCACTCTGGCTTCTCTCCGTATGCTCCTTCGGCTTCGCCGCCTTCTGGGTCTACGCATATCGGAATGCCGCGCTTGCGGCATTTTACCGCAGGCTGATTGATCACACGATCTGACAGGAGGCAAGCACATAAATAAGGGTCAGATCCCTCAGACAAATGTCCGCGGGATCTGACCCTTATTTTATCTCCGGTGATTTCTTATTCCGGATCCGGCCCCTCCGGATCCATATGATACAGCTGATAGGTCTTTTTCCTTACGTGGAAATATGCCGGGAACAGGAACGCATCCGCAAGAATCCAGGCGATCGGACTTGCCACGCACACCCCTGTAAATCCAAATACAGGAACCAGGAAGACCGCGGCCGCGATTCTCCCGATCATCTCAAAGACACCTGCAAAAATCGCCAGCATCGGATATCCCATTCCCTGAATCAGAAAGCGCACGATGTTCACAAAGGCCAGCGGAACGTAAAATACGGTGCCGATGACAAGAGACAGTCTTGCGGCATCCAGAATTTCGGTCTCCGCGCTGCTGACGAACAGGGCCGCAAAAGGCCTTCCATAGAAAAACATAATCACAAATACCGCCAGAGAGTAAATGGTACCGATAAGCGAAGCACACTTCAGCCCCTTGTTCAGCCGTCCAAGCTTCTTCGCGCCGACGTTCTGTCCTCCGTAGGTTGCCATCGTAGAGCCGAGCGCATCATACACCGTGCAGAAGAAGCAGGAAACGCGTCCCGCTGCCGTCTGTGCCGCAACATAGACGGATCCCAGCCCATTGACTGCTGTAGTCAACACAATACTGCCGATTGCAGTGATGGAATACTGCAGTCCCATCGGGATTCCCATTATAAGAAGGACCCGGATATAATAGCCGTGAAACTCCCACTCCTCCTTCCGGATCCGGAGGACCTTCACCTTCTTAATCATATAAACTACAGCAAGGATTCCGGACGCCCCCTGTGAGATGACCGTCGCAATCGCCGCCCCCGCAACGCCCATCGGAATGACGAGAATCAGAAGAAGGTCAAGTGCAATATTCACCACCGACGAGACGATCAGAAAGAGGACCGGTGCCTTCGAATCCCCAAGAGCACGAATTGCTCCGGAGAACAGGTTGTAAAGAATGTTGGTCGGAATTCCCAGAAATATAATCAGCAGGTAGATGTATGCATAGTCAAAGATATCTGCCGGAGTATTCATCGCCGTCAGAATCGGCCTGCAGAGGAGACTGCACACAACCGTCATCACAACTGCCATCACAACACTGGCATAAATGGCATGCGCAAGGAATCTGCGCATGTCGGCATAATCCTTTGCGCCAAAACGCTGCGAAATCGGAATGGAAAAACCGTTGCATACGCCCATGCAAAAGCCAATGATCATAAACGTAATGGAGCCGGTATCTCCGACCCCTGCCAGTGCCTTGACTCCCAGAAACCTTCCGACAATCAGCGAATCCACCATGCCGTACAGCTGCTGAAACAGCATTCCGCCAAGAAGCGGCAGTGCAAACCCAAGAATCAGCCCCATCGGTTCTCCGACCGTCAGGTCCTTTACCCCGCCGGACGCCGAAGATCTGCGTAACTTTCCCATAAGTAGCCCCTCCTGAAAAACAGTTCTTATGGTTCACTTTATTCCTTCCGAAACAGATTGCAACTGGTTTTTTCTGCTTTTCACCGGGCGATATTACATTGCTCTGAAGAACCGTAAGGGAGCATGTTTTTCATATGAAAGACATGCTCCCTTACGGATATGCGTATTATTCTGCTGCGAACAAACTGCTTATTTTCCCCAGGTCGGAAACCAAGTCAGAGGCTCACTCTCCCGTGCTGTAAAGAGGCGTCGACAGATAGCGGTCGCCGGAATCCGGAAGAAGAACCACAATGTTCTTGCCCTTGTTCTCCGGACGCTTTGCAAGCTGAAGGCCCGCCCACACTGCGGCGCCCGAGCTGATACCCGTGAGGAACCCTTCTGCCTGGGCAAGCTCCTTGCCGGTCTCAAAGGCTGCCTCATTCGGCACCTTGATGATTTCATCATAGATGGTGGTGTCCAGAGTCTTCGGGACAAAGCCTGCACCGATTCCCTGAATCTTGTGAGGGCCTGCATTGCCGCCGGAAAGCACCGGAGAGGTTTCCGGCTCCACTGCGACGATCTTCACCTCCGGATTCTTCTCCTTCAGGTATTTGCCGACACCGCTTAAGGTTCCGCCCGTGCCGACACCTGCCACGAACACATCCACCTTTCCGTCCGTATCCTCCCAGATCTCCGGTCCGGTCGTCTCATAATGCGTCTTCGGGTTTGCCGGGTTGTCGAACTGTCCGAGAATGACGGAGCCGGGAGTGGCAGCCTGCAGCTCGTTTGCCTTGGCAATGGCACCCTTCATTCCCTTTGCGCCTTCCGTAAGAACAAGCTCCGCACCGTAAGCCCTGAGAAGGGTGCGGCGCTCAACGCTCATGGTATCCGGCAGCGTAAGAATTGCATGATAGCCTCTTGCTGCTGCAACGAAAGCAATGCCGATGCCCGTGTTGCCGCTTGTGGGCTCAATGATCGTTGCACCGGGCTTCAGTTTGCCGCTCTTTTCTGCGTCATCGATCATTCCTGCTGCGATTCTGTCCTTGACAGAGCCCGCCGGATTGAAATACTCCAGCTTCGCGATCAGCTTTGTATCCGTGATGCCCTTCTTCGCCTCAAAATTTGCCAGCTCCAGAAGCGGTGTGTGTCCGATCAGTTCTGTTGCGCTCTTATAAATCTTTGCCATCTGGCTGCCTCCTTCTTGCCTGTGTCCGATCCCTTTCCAGTGTCATCGGGCCTCTTACCGGTTTCCGGAATCGTTCGTCCCGGGCTCACCGTTGTTTTTGTATTCCTAGTATTCACGTATGAATTATTTGAATACAAATATAAATTCCACTCGCCTTCTTGTCAACACTTTTTCCGCTCTTCCGGATAAATTTTTCCGCAGGTTTGTGTTACACTAAAGGAAAATACGAATCACAGCCGGTCAGCGCCGGCTTTTGGGAGGTAGGTATGGAGAATACAAAGAGAGTCGTTGTTGCCCTCGGTCACAGCGCACTTGGCTACACAACAACGCAGCAGTGGGATGCCGTTCACTACACGGCGAAGTATCTGGCAGATCTGATGGACGCCGGATGCCAGCTCACCATCACCCACAGCAACGGACCGCAGGTTTCCATGATTCACAAGGCGATGACGGAGCTGCATCGTATTTACATTGATTATTCTCCGGCTCCCATGTGCGTCTGCAGTGCCATGAGCCAGGGCTATGCCGGATATGACATTCAGAATGCTCTGAAGGCAGAGCTTCTCTCCCGCGGGAATACCACTCCGGTTTCCACCATTCTGACGCAGGTGAGTGTGGATCCTTATGATGAGGCCTTCTATGCACCTTCCAAGAAGATCGGCCGTTATATGTCGAAGGAAGATGCCGAGAACGAAACCAAGAAGGGCAATTACGTAGTAGAGGAAGAGGGCAAGGGCTATCTTCGTGTTGTTGCGACACCGAAGCCGCTTGATATTCTGGAGCTTGATTCCATCCGTCTTCTTGCAGATCACGGACAGGCGGTCATCTGCTGCGGAGGCGGCGGAATTCCCGTTATCGTTCAGGATGAGGCCCTGCAGGGAGCTTCTGCTGTCATCGAGAAGGATGATATTGCAGGAAAGCTCGCAAGTGATCTGAAATCCGACGTTCTGCTCATTCTGACCAGCGTTCCGAATGTGTTCCTGAACTTCGGTGCGCCGAATCAGGAAGCCATTTCCTCGATGAAGGTTGAGGATGCGAAGAAGTACATTGCCGACGGTCAGTTCGGTGCCTCCGACATGCTTCCCAAGATTCAGGCAGCCATCACATACCTGAAGGCCAATCCGGCAGGCCGCGTTCTGATTACAACGGCAGAGAATGCAACCGCTGCGCTGGAGGGCAAGGCAGGAACGCTCATCACGGCATAAGTCAGCTCCCGAGAACCGTGAGCAGAGCTCCGATCATAATTGCAAAGTCGCCCAGGTTGAACACGATCTGCCGGAGCCTCTCCGGCCCGAAATCAAAACGGATATAATCCGTGACCGCCTTCGCCTTCATACGGTCATACGTATTGCTGAAGGCCCCGCCGAGAAGAAGCGACAGACCGGTTTTCAGAAAGTGCTTTCCCGCTTTTCCGAGCGTCAGAATGAATACCAGCGTCAATATCACCGTAAGGCCCACCGAGATCATCTGAATCACGGCGGGCCTTTTCTCGCCCAGATTCAGAAACGCACCTTCGTTCCTGCTGTGGCAGAGTGTAACCGATACCGGCTTTCTGCCAACCGTCCGATTCCTTTTGGACCAGCTTGTCCTGCTCATCACTTTTCCGGTCTGATCTGCAGCAAACACCGCAGCAGACAGGAGAATCTTTCCCCATTCCATCATGCAGCACTCCTTCTTTTCCTGATTGATATCGACTGAAAACCTGCACCGCCCGATATCCCCGGATAGTAAATCCCCGCAGGATCGTTTCCGTTCCTGCGGGGACTTGCTGTTTCATCAATCTGTCTTGTTCTCACTGCAGGGCAGCTCGCCGGCTGACTTATCCTCCAGCGCAGGCGTCGGGATCTCCAGATCCTGTCGGATCTCCACTCTCGGACCGCCATGTCCGTTTACATAATCCGCCGTAATGGTCACCTTCCCGATGTTCCGATCCTTCGGAATTTCGTACATGATGTCCATCATGAAGCCCTCAATGATCGAACGAAGGGCCCGGGCTCCGGTATCCTTCTTCATCGCCTTCTTCGCAATCGCGTGAAGCGCGTCCTCCTCAAAGTCCAGCTCCACATCATCCAGCGCAAGGAGCTTCTGATACTGCTTCAGAATGGCATTTCTCGGCTCCTTCAGAATTCGCACCAGCATATCCTCATCCAGATCCTGCAGCGTGCAGACAATGGGAAGACGACCGATAAACTCGGGAATCATGCCAAACGAGCGCAGATCATCATTCGTCACCTTGGTGAGAACGTCTTCGTCCTTGCTGAACCGGTCCTTCAGCTCCGCGGAGAATCCCATGGAGGACTGCTTCGTCAGTCTCTCTTTGATGATTCCCTCCAGTGCAGGAAACGCACCGCCGCAGATGAACAGAATATTGCTTGTATCCACGGTCACCGTGGGGACCATACCGTTCTTGGAGCCTGCTCCGACCGGAACGTCCACCTCGCTTCCTTCCAGGAGCTTTAAAAGTCCCTGCTGCACCGCTTCGCCGGAAACATCGCGGGAATTCATGTTCTGCTTCTTCGCAAGCTTATCGATCTCATCGATGAAAATGATGCCCTTCTGTGCGCGGTCCACATCGTTGTCAGCCTCCGCAAGAAGCTTCGAAATGCAGCTCTCGACGTCATCGCCGATGTAGCCTGCCTCGGTCAGACTGGTCGCATCCGTAATGGCAAGCGGAACATCCAGAAGTCTTGCCAGCGTGCGGACAAGATACGTCTTACCCGCACCGGTAGGTCCGATCAGAAGAATGTTGGACTTCTCGATCTCGATATCATCCATCGTGCCCGTCTTCACTCGCTTGTAGTGATTGTAGGCTGCGACCGAAATCGTCTTCTTCGCCTTCTCCTGCCCGATGACATACTTATCCAGCTCCGCCTTCAGAAGGTGAGGCGCCGGAATGTTGTCCGAGGTGAAAACAGGCTTCGGGCCCTGCTTCTTTTTCTTCTTGACCTTCGGCTGCGGATTTCCTCCGAAGCCGCCGAAGATATCACCCAGATTTACGAAGCTGACCGTCGGCTTTCTGCGGTGCTCTTCTTCCTTGTTCCCGGAAGGCTGCTCCCCAGACGGCTTCTCTTCATCCGGCTTCTCTTCCGGAGCTTTTGCAAGGCTCATGAGATCCGAAACATCCGGCATCATTCCCTTCGAGATCTGGTCCATAAACTGCTGATAATCCACAGAGCTTGCAGCGTCAACCATGTGCTGCATGCAGCTCGGGCAGATGCTCAGTCCGCCCGGCATATCTACCAGGCGTCCCGCATCCTGCTCCGAGCGATGGCAGATCGCGCAGTAACGAATGTGCGTGCTGCCATCCTGCTCCTTATCATGATTCTGATTGTTGTTAAAGTCACTCAATGATGCTCTCCATCCATTCCTTCGGAGGCTCATAGCCAAGAATCTTCACGGTAGTAGCCGCTACGTTGGCAAGGCCGAAATCTCCGTCCTTTACCTTGACGCCCTCCGGTCCGTTGAAGACCGCGAAGGGAACACGTGCCAGCGTATGAGAGGTCTTCGGCTTCGGAGATCCGTCCGGATTGGTTCCCTTGTCATACATCTGATCGGAGTTGCCGTGATCTGCCATAACCAGCATGCAGTAGTCATGCTTGAGGCAGGCATCCATAACCCTCTTCAGATTCAGATCAACAGCCTCTACGCCGATGATGGTTGCTTCATAGTTTCCTGTATGGCCGACCATGTCGCCATTCGGATAGTTGCAGCGGATGAACTGATACTTGCCGCTCTCAATGGCCTCGACGATCTTCTCCGTCACTTCGGTAGCCTTCATCCAGGGCTTCTGATCAAACGGAATGACATCGGAAGGAACCTCCTCCCAGTCCTCAAGCTCCTCAGAGAACTTCTCGGAACGGTTGCCGTTCCAGAAATACGTCATATGTCCGAACTTCTGGGTCTCGGAGCATGCATAGGACTTCACGCCCTTCTCCACCAGGAACTCACTCATCGTGTGCTCAATGTGCGGAGGCTCCACCAGGAAATTGTTCGGAAGCTTCAGATCGCCGTCATACTGCAGCATGCCTGCATAGAATACCTTCGGCTTCTTCGGCATCGGGAAGGAATCAAAGCCCTTGTCCATGTAATCAAATGCCTTGGAGAACTCAACCGCACGGTCGCCGCGGAAGTTGAACAGGATGACAGAATCGCCGTCATCGATCGGTCCGACCGGATTTCCGTCCTTGTCAGCGATGACAAAGCCGGGCAGGTACTGATCGGTATAGCCGCCTTCCTTGCGGAGAGACTCAATCGCCTCTGTTGCGGAAGCATACTTCGGGCCATCTCCCATAACATGAATGTGCCAGCCTCTCTCAACCATCGACCAGTCAGCCTCATAGCGGTCCATGGTAATAGTCATACGTCCGCCGCCGGAAGCGATGCAGCCGTGGAAGGTATCATCGTTGAGCTCCCTGAAAACATTCTCAAGCTCATCCACATACTGAAGAGCAGAGGTTTCCGGAACATCACGTCCATCAAGAAGAGCATGTACGCGAACCTCTGCGATGCCTTCCTTCTTCGCCTCTTTGATCATTGCGATCAGGTGCGAAATGTTGGAATGTACGTTTCCGTCGGAAAGAAGTCCGACAAAGTTAAGCTTTCCGCCGTTCTTCTTCAGATAATCCACAGCTCCCTTCCAGGCATTCGACTCATAGATCTTTCCGGACTCAATGCTCTCATTGACAAGCTTCGCGCCCTGGGAATAAATCTGTCCGCAGCCAAGAGCATTGTGACCAACCTCGGAATTGCCCATGTCATCATCCGAAGGAAGTCCGACAGCCGTTCCGCTTGCCTTGATCGTGGTGTGAGGCCACTTTGTCATCAGCTCATCAATCTGGGGCTTATAGGAATGCATCACCGCATTTCCCTGATCCTTGTCGGTCCAGCCGACACCGTCCATTACTACCAGTACTACCGGTTTCATAAGTAAAACCTCCTTGTCGTACACAAAATCATTACAGGTTGTATTTAATCAATCAAACTTCAGTATATCGAATCCGGCTCCGGATTTCCATACTTTCGATATGCTATTACGGTCTATTACGGTCTTCGGAGCTCAGATTTTCCAAGGCCGGCTCAGATTTTCTCTTCCATCTGCTTTACAACATGCGCAAGGCATCCGTCCTCAAACGGATTGTCAAGTCCGGCTTCCTTTACCAGGCCGTCGAAGAAGTCTGCTGCAGAGAGCCTGCAGAGCTTCAGATAGCTCTTCCATGCGCCGTCGAAATCGCGGTCCATCCAGACCTTGTACTGCAGTGCATTTGCCTGCGCGATGCAGTAGTCGATGTAATACAGCGGGCAGTCATAAATGTGGTGCTGCTTCTGCCAGAAGCCTCCCGCCTCATAATAGGCATTTCCCGTATAATCCAGATGCGGCTTGTACTGACGCTCCAGATCTCTCCACACACCGTTTCGCTGCGCAGGTGTCAGCCCCGGATTCTGATAGGCAATCTCCTGGAATTCATCCACCATCGTTCCGTACGGAATGAAGGCCATCGAATCCTCAAAATGCATATCCACGTAATCCTTCGCCCTGCTGCCGAACAGAAGATTCATCCAGGGCTCCGTGAAGAATTCCATCGACATGGAATGGGTCTCTGCCGTCTCCATCGTGATGTCCCAATGCTCCCGGATCGGATCGTCCTTGACCACATACCACTGGAACGCGTGTCCGCACTCATGCGTAATGACATCCGCATCCCCGCTGGTGCCGTTGAAATTGGCAAAAATAAACGGCGCACCGAAATCCGGAAGATAGGTCATATAGCCGCCGGTTTTCTTGGTCTTTCTTCCGAGAACGTCAAAGAGCTCATTCTCCCGCATGAAATCCATGAATTCACCGGTCTCCTTCGAGAGCTCACGGTACATCTTCTGTCCTGCCTGCAGAATCTCCTCCGGCGTACCGATGGGAGCCGGATTTCCCTGCGGGAAATAAACGCCCTCATCGATATACAGAAGATGATCAATGCCAAGGCGCTGGCGTCTTCTTTCGTGCAGCTTCTCCGCAAACGGGACAAAATCGCGCTTGACCTGCTTCCGGAATTCACCCATATCGCTCCGGTCATAGCAGTTGCGCATCATTCTGGCATCGCCAAGCGGAAGGTAATTCTCATAGCCCATCGCTTCGCCCTGCTTCGTCCGGTTCTTCACCAGACGATCGTAAATGTCATCCAGCTGCTCCTGATTCTCCTCGAAGAATGCCGTATACTTCTTCCATGCCTCTGCACGGATTCCGCGATCACTCGAATGCAGGTACGGATTCATCAGGGAAAGGTTCAGGGTCTCACCCCTCCACGCAATCTTTGCCGTTGCAAGAAGCTTGTTGTACTCCGTCTGAATCGCATTCTCCTCCTGCATCAGCGGAAGAATTTTATCGTCAACCGACTTCATGCCAAGCTCAATGTTCTTAAACGCAACCTTCCCGATCCGCTCCTCCAGATATGCGCGATACGGGGAATGATAGAGCTTTTTCTGGTAGGATACGCAAAGGTTCCGGAACACCGGACCGTTCTGATCATAGAAATCCTGCTCTGCGCTGTAGAACTCATCCGTTGTGTCGATGTCATGCCGGATCTCCGCCAGTGTCATCTGCGTCATCACATGGCCGGTCAGCTCATAGTACCTGCGGTGAACCTCCATCTGCTCCTGTCCGGACGTCGCCTTGTCGAGCCCGGCTTCCAGCTCTGCAAACTCCGCCTTCACCTTGTCAAAATCAACACGTTCGTAGGGCATTTGTGTAAACTTCATTCTCTGTCCTCTCCTTTTCCTTTCTCTGATCTCCGGCTATTCCGCTATGGACCGGACCATCATTCCGAATTATACTCTTTTTGGCACAAAGTTTGGGCCTTCGGTCAACAGAAAGGAAAACACATGAACTATACCACTGCAGTTTTTGATATGGACGGAACCGTACTCAACACCCTGGGAGACCTCACAGACTCCATGAACTACGCACTGGAGGCAGCAGGTCACGCGCACTCCTATACCGAGGATGATGTCCGCCAGTTCTTCGGAAGCGGCGTCACCGTTGCCATCGTCCGCGCCCTTGCAAGAGAAGCCGGAACGGAGCTTTCCGATCTCGAACAGGTTGGAACCGCAAACGACACCATCACAGACACCATCGACGCTGCCGAGGTGCAGAAAATCCAGGAAATCTATACTCCCTACTATGCAGCGCACTGCGACATCAAAACCGGTCCCTACGCCGGAATCCTTGAGGTTCTGGAGAAGCTTCGCGCCGCCGGCGTAAAGACGGCCGTCGTCTCCAACAAGCCGGACATCGCCGTGCAAAAGCTCGTAAACGATTTGTTCACCGGAATGTTCGACCTCTCCGTCGGAGAAATGGCCGGCGTCCGCAGAAAGCCTGCTCCCGACATGACCGAAAAAGCACTCCGCGATCTCGGAACCACAGACAAGAAGGAGGCCGTCTACATCGGCGACTCCGAAATCGACATGCAGACTGCGGAGAATTCCGGTCTTGACTGCATCAGCGTCGACTGGGGCTTTCGCGGCAGAAAATTTCTGGAGGAGCACAAGGCAAAGACTATCGTCTCCCGCCCGGAGGAGATTCTCCCTCTGATTCTGGGATAACCTTCGAAATCCGTTCCTGCCCCCCTGATCTCTTAAGAGAAAAATCCGGGGGCCGGAAGAGTTCCTCACTCTTCCAACTCCCGGATTATATTCTGCGCAATTTCCTTCTTGGTCAGGGCATGATTCATCGCCTCCTGCTCCAGATAGCGATGTGCCTCCTCTTCCGTCATCTTTTTCTTCTCGATCAGAAGACATTTGGCTCTTGTGATGATTCCCATCTCATCCAGGCGCTTTCGAAGCTTCTGATTCTGTTCATTCAGCAGATATATTTTCTGCCGCATGGAATCCATAACGCCGACAGCCTCCAGAAGGAGCTGCCCCTTTAAAGGCCTCGATAACACGAAAATGCCGCTTCCCCGAACCTTATATGCCACCTGATTGTAAAGATCCGCCTTTACAAGAAGAAGGACAGCAATGTCTCTTCCGTCCGCGAAGTCCTTCGCCGACTCCAGACCGAATTCATCCGGCAGCGGTGTGTTGATGACCACAAGGCCAATGGTCCCATCGGAAAGAATCCGTCTCGCTTCCGTGACGGAGGATGCATAGAGAACCTGTTCGCAGGTTCCCTCTATGATTTTTCGAATGACCGCATACGAGTCCTGTCCTGAGGTCACAACCAGTACGCGGCTTCGCTTACTGAGCGCGGCCATGGTTCAGACTCCGGCGCGCTCGCAATATGCCCGGAGAACCGCTTCCGGCACATACTTCTGCACCAGCTCACTTCCCCTTGCACAGGACGCCGCTTCATCCATATGCCGCGGGAGCTTCTCAAGCTTCCGGATCAGATCGGCATCTGCCTTGTACAGATTCACATTCATCGGAAGATCCGGGCGAAGAGCATTCTCAACGCCGTCCAGCCCCGCATAAATGACAAGTGCAAAGGACAGGTAGGGATTCGCCATCGGATCCGGCGAGCGAAGCTCGAAGCGTTTCCGGTTCGAATTGGTTGCCGGAATCCGGATCAGCTGGGACCGGTTCTGCTCCGACCAGCTAACATAATAAGGCGCTTCCATCTGTCCGAGGCGCTCATAGGATTTCGTGGTCGGATTCAGGAAAAGTGTAATCTCGCGGATATGCTTCAGAATTCCCGCCATGAACATCGAGGAATAATCCGTCGGATCCTCGGGATCCACGGCCTCCACCGAAATATTAAAGTGCATGCCGTTACCCGGCTGATCCCGCAGCGGCTTCGGAGAAAAGTCTGCGTGCATGCCGGAGGTTTCCGCCAGATTTCGAACCGCCCACTTGACGGTCGTCGTATTGTCTGCCGTGGAAAGCGGTGCCCCGTAATGGAAGTCGATCTCATTCTGTCCGGGTCCCTGCTCGTGATGGGATGCCTCCGGCGTGATTCCCATGTCAAGAAGGGCGAAGCAGATGTCGCGGCGAAGATTCTCGCCCTTGTCATCGGGACCGACGGACATATAGCCTGCCTGGTCGATCGGCATTTCCGTAGCCTCTCCCTTCTCGTTCTTTGCAAAGGCATAGAACTCAAGCTCCGGCCCGATGTTCACTTTAAGGCCCTTTTCTTTTGCTGCCTTGACTGCCTGCTTCAGCAGATATCTGGTATCCTTCTCATACGGCGTTCCGTCCGGCTTGTAAATATCACAGAACATCCGGCAGACGCCTCCATCCATCGGTCTCCACGGCACAATGGAAACCGTCGTAGGATCCGGACGAAGAAAGAGATCCGAGCGAGGCTCCTCCCCGAAGCCGGCAATGGCCGCACCATCGATGGAAATTCCCTCTGCAAATGCTCTCCGCAGCTCCTGCGGCATAATGGCAATGTTCTTCTGTTCTCCGAAGACATCGAAAAATGCCAGTCGAATGAATTTCACATTTTCCTCTTCAATGAAATCCAGTACTTCCTCATAGGTGCGCATGGCTGTAATCCCCCTTCCGTCACTGATGATTCGAAGCGTGCTCCGCAGCCGCCTTCACAAGACCTGCAAACAGCGGATGCGCATGGTTCGGCCGTGACTTGAATTCCGGATGCGCCTGCGTTGCCACATAATAAGGATGATCCTTCAGCTCGATCATCTCGACAATGTGTCCATCCGGGCTGACGCCGGAAAGCTCCATTCCCTTTGCCTCATAAATATCGCGGTATTCGTTATTGACCTCATATCTGTGGCGATGGCGCTCGAAAATCTGCTCCCTGCCATAAAGCTGATAGGCCTTGCTGTCCTTCTTAAGAATACACGGATATGCGCCAAGACGCATCGTCCCGCCAAGATCTGTGACGTTTTTCTGCTCGGGCATCAGGTCAATGACAGGATGTGCCGTGTCAGGCGCAAGTTCCGAGCTGTTGGCATCCGTATATCCGATCACATGCCTTGCAAATTCGATCATCGCCATCTGCATGCCAAGGCAGATGCCAAGGTACGGAATCCGGTTCTCGCGCGCATACTGCGCCGCCAGGATCATGCCTTCGGTTCCGCGGTTTCCAAAGCCTCCCGGAATGATCATGCCGTCAATACCGGAGAGCAGCTTCTCGCACCCTTCCCTCTCCAGCTCTTCCGAATCCACCCAGCGGATCGAAACCTCTGTGCGGTTCTCGATTCCGCCGTGGTGAAGAGCCTCCACAACGGAAAGATATGCGTCGTGAAGCTGCGTGTACTTGCCGACCAGTGCGATCTCCACCTTCTTATCCGGATGCTGTAGGCGATCCACCATATCCTTCCATTCCGTAAGGTCAGGCTCCGGGCAGGGAAGATTCAGACAGTCGCAGACCGCCTGGGCCAGATGCTCGTCCTCCATCATCAGTGGAACCTCATAAATGCTGTTCGCATTCAGATTCTGAAGAACATGGCTGCCCGGGACATTGCAGAACAACGCAATCTTATCCTTCAGATACTGCGGCATCTCCATCTCGGAGCGGCAGACAATCACGTCCGCACGAATTCCCATCTGCTGAAGCGCCTTCACGCTCATCTGCGTCGGCTTCGTCTTCATCTCGGCAGAGCCGTACAGATACGGAACCAGCGTCACATGAATCATGCAGGTATTGTAGGCCCCCTGCTCCTGCTGGAACTGACGGATGGCTTCAAAGAACGCCTGGGACTCAATGTCGCCGACCGTTCCGCCGACCTCAATGATGGCAACCGTCACGTCTTCCGGCCGGATTTCCGCATTTGGAGCCTTTTCCTTCTCCGACTCTTCTGCCGTATCGGTCTCCTGTGTATAGAATCTGGACTTAATCTCGTTGGTGATATGCGGAATCACCTGAACGGTTCCTCCGCCGTAATCTCCGTGGCGTTCCTTATTGATGACGGACCAGTACACCTTTCCGGAGGTGACGTTGGAATTGTGATTCAGGTTCTCGTCGATAAAACGCTCATAGTGTCCAAGATCCAGATCCGTTTCCGTTCCGTCGTCCGTTACAAACACCTCTCCGTGCTGAATCGGATTCATCGTGCCGGGATCCACATTCAGATACGGATCAAACTTCTGCATGGTGACATGATATCCTCTTGCCTTCAGAAGTCTTCCGAGAGAAGCCGCTGTAATTCCTTTTCCAAGTCCGGAAACAACGCCTCCGCTGACAAATACATACTTAATCATATTCTCCTCCTTCAAAGGTTTCTCTCCGGTCATCCTCGCAGGGAAAGGTCCGCTGCACTCTCCTTACCGGCCGGGTGAATACAAAAAAGGTGACAAAGATCCCTGAAACAAATCCCTCCGTTTCAGCTGACGCCCTTGTCACCTGCATATCACAAAAATATGTTGCAAGGATACACCCGGTGTCCTTTTCCTGTAAAGAACTTTTTTCATGAAATTTGTGATATCCGCTCACATCGCACACAAAGGAATGGCAGCCACGCGGAGGAAGGTTTGCGCAGCTGCCCTTTATGAAAGATATTTTATTCCACGTCCTGAAGTGCCGCGAAATCCTCTTCGCCGGTGCGGACCTTGACGACCTTCGCTACGTTGTAGACGAAGATCTTGCCATCTCCGATGTGACCGGTATACAGAGTCTTCTTCGCTGCCGCGATGACCTTTTCTACCGGAATCTTGGAAACGATCACCTCAACCTTTACCTTCGGAAGAAGAGTGGAATCCACAATTGCACCGCGATAGCGTTCGTTAGAGCCCTTCTGAATGCCGCAGCCCATCACCTGCGTCATGGTCATGCCGGTTACACCGAGCTCATTCAGTGCCTTCTTCAGTTCATCAAACTTCGACAGACGGCAGATAATGGAAATCTTGTGCATGCCGGTATCCAGCGAAGGAACCAGTGCAGGCTCCTGCACCACCTTGACGGCAGCGTTCTGCTGCGCCTCAGAGGCCCTGGTCACATCCTCCTCACCAAGATCTGTGTTGTCATTGATGTCCATATCCATGTTGGTAATATCCGCAATGGCAAAGCCGGAATAAGCGCTTGCAAGGCCATGCTCATGGATATCAAGTCCGTCAATTTCCACCTGAGCGGGAACACGCAGACCAATCGTCTTGTCGATGATCTTGAAGGCAATGAACATTACCACAAGAACATATGCATCGATGGCGATAATTCCAAGGACCTGTACGCCAAGCTGGGAAACGCCGCCGCCGTAAAAAAGTCCCTTTCCGACGCCGTCCGCACCGGTTGAGAACAGACCAACTGCAATGGTTCCCCAGATGCCGTTCGCCATATGAACAGAAACTGCGCCGACCGGATCATCAATCTTGGCGATGTTATCGAAGAACTCAACGGAAAGAACCACCAGGAAGCCGGCGACCACTCCGATGAAGAAGGCACCTACCGGGCTTACACAGTCGCAGCCTGCCGTGATTGCCACAAGACCGGCCAGTGCACCGTTGAGTGTCATGGAGACATCAGGCTTTCCGTAACGAACCCAGGTGAAAACCATCGTGACACAGGTTGCAACCGCCGCAGCAAGGTTCGTTGTCATAAAGGCATTGGAGGCATTGATGGCATCGTCTGCGGTAGCCATCGCTGCCGTTGAGCCGCCGTTGAAACCAAACCAGCAGAACCAGAGAATAAATACGCCGAGTGCTGCTGCCGTCAGGTTATGACCAGGGATTGCCTTTGCCTTTCCGTTCTTGTCATACTTGCCGATACGGGGTCCTAACATTGCTGCGCCGAGGCAGGCAATCACGCCGCCGACGTTATGAACAACTGCAGAGCCTGCAAAATCGTGGAAGCCAAGGGTGGACAGCCAGCCGCCGCCCCATGCCCAGTGTCCGCCGATCGGATAGACCAGAAGGGAGATGATTGCGGAATAGACACAGTAGGCCTTGAAATTCGTCCGCTCTGCCATGGATCCGGAAACGATGGTTGCTGCCGTTGCACAGAACACCGTCTGGAAGATGACATAGCACCAAAGCGGCATGGTCTGCGGAACCACGCTGTTCGTGGCATCATAGGTGCCTCGAATCAACGGATCCAGGCGTCCGATGATGGGAGCTGTGCTTCCGAACATCAGGCCGAAGCCTACCAGCCAGTAGCAGGGCGTTCCGATGCAGAAGTCCATCATGTTCTTCATCAGGATGTTGCCGGTGTTCTTGGCCCTCGTCAAACCGGCCTCACATAGTGCAAACCCAGCCTGCATGAAATAGATCAGCGCCGAAGCGATGAGTACCCATGCAACCGTACTTACATTGATTTCCATACTCTCTCTCCTCTCTCGCTGCGCTCTCATCTGCAAAGAATCATCAAAGATCAAACTTGTCCGTGATCAGACAAAAAAGGGGCCGAAATCCGGAAACACTCCGGATCTCAGCCCCTTTGCTGACGTTATTCCTTCTGATGGAATTCCTGCAGAGCATCACAGCTCTTTAAGATATCCGTTATTGTATACTTGCATACAATCCGGTGCAAGTCTCAAAATTCACGAAAAATCCCTTTGATTTCACGCTCCGTTTGTGAGATTCCGCTTCTTATGCTTCGCGCATGTTGGAATATCCCATCAGGAATTCATCGACATCATGAGCGCAGTGTCTTCCCTCCGCTACCGCCCAGACAACGAGCGACTGGCCGCGATGCATATCTCCGGCCGTGAAGACCTTCGGCACATTGGTTGCATAAGCATCCTCTGCTGTTTTTACGACATTTCTCTCTGTCAGCTCTACGCCAAAGGCAGCTGCCGTATACTTCTGTGCACCGGTAAAGCCGGCAGCAATCAGAAGAAGATCACAGGGGATTGTCTTCTCCGAACCCTCAACGAGCATCATTTTCCGGTTCTCGAAGCGGACCTTCGCCGTCACGATCTCCTTGAGCTCCCCCTTCTTATTGGTATGGAACTCCTTGACCGTGGTTTCATAGACGCGAGTATCATGACCAAATCGGTCAATAGCCTCTTCGTGGCCATAATCGGTCTTCAGAACCTTCGGCCACTCCGGCCAGGGATTGGATTCTGCCCGTTCTGCCGGGGGCTTTGGCATCATTTCCAGAGCCGTCACCGACTTGCAGCCGTGCCGGATCACCGTGCCGATGCAGTCATTGCCGGTGTCACCTCCACCGACCACAACCACATTCTTACCTTTTGCACTGATGAAATCCTTACCCTTCAGAAACGTCTCCACGTCTCTGGAATCCGAATTCTTCCAGCTTCCGGTCTCCGGATCGAGTCCCTGATCCAGAAGGCTTCTGGTTGTGGAGGTCAGGAAGTCCACCGCGTAATAAATGCCCTTGATTTCGTTCGGATCCGCACCTGCAAGGGAGCGTGCCTCCTTGGCGCCGCAGGCAAGAACCACCGCATCATAGGAATCCAGAAGCTCCTTTGCGGAGATATCCTCGCCGACATTCACCCCGGTTTTAAATTCCACGCCCTCTGCTTCCATCAGCTTCTGGCGGCGGTAAATGACGCTCTTATCGAGCTTCATGTTGGGAATCCCATACATGAGAAGCCCGCCGATCCGGTTCTCCCGCTCGTAAACTGTCACAAGATGTCCTCTGTGATTAAGCTCATCCGCTGCCGCAAGTCCGGACGGGCCGCTGCCGATGACAGCAACCCTCTTGCCGCTTCGGATCGCAGGGATTCTCGGCTTGATAAATCCGTTTGCATATGCAGTCTCAATCACAAAAAGCTCATTGTCATGGACCGTAACCGGTTCTCCGTACTCACCGTTGATGCACGCCTTCTCGCACAGTGCAGGACACACTCTTCCGGTAAACTCCGGAAAATTGCTCGTCTTGATCAGGCGGGAAAATGCATGCTCGTCATGTCCGTGATAGATCTGGTCATTCCATTCCGGAATCAGATTATGCAGCGGACACCCGGTCACCATACCGGAGAGCTTCATCGCAGACTGGCACAGCGGAACGCCGCAGTTCATGCAGCGCGCTCCCTGCTTTCTCCTTTCCTCCTCGGAAAGGGGACGATGAAACTCTTTAAAATTCGTAAGACGCTCCTCTACCGGAACGTCCGGGTTATTCTTACGTTCAAATTCCAGAAATCCAGTCGGCTTGCCCATTATGCGGTCACCTCCTCAAATGCTTCCAGGACCGCATTGTCATGCGATATGCCCTGCTCCTCATATTTGCTGATTGCAGCCAGCATCTTCTGATAATCATTCGGAACGATCTTCTTGAAATCCGAAACCGCACTGCCAAAGTTCTCCAGAATCTCCGACGCAAGCTTCGATCCCGTCTCTTTTACATAATCGCTCAGAATCTCCTTCAGCTCCGCAATGTCATACTTATCCGTCACTTCCTGAAGAGAATCCATATCCTTGTTCATCCGGCGGTACAGCGTGTGATCCCGGTCGAGAACATACGCGATTCCGCCTGACATACCTGCCGCGAAATTCTTGCCGGTAGGTCCCAGGATGACTGCCCGTCCTCCCGTCATATACTCAAGGCCATGGTCGCCGCAGCCCTCCGCTACTGCAACCGCACCGGAATTTCTCACGCAGAAGCGCTCACCGGCAATGCCGCAGATGTAGGCCTTTCCTGCCGTTGCTCCGTACAGTGCCACGTTGCCGACAATGATATTCTCCGATGCCCGGAACTGAGAATCCCCGGCAGGAACCACAACCAGCTTTCCTCCGGAGAGTCCCTTTCCGAATCCATCGTTTGCATCGCCCGTAAGCCGGATGGTAAGTCCCTTCGGAATAAAGGCTCCAAAGGACTGTCCGCCGCCGCCTTCCGCATTCACCACAAAGGTATCCTCTGCAAGATTGCTGCCGAACACTCTGGTGATGTCCGATCCGAGAATGGTTCCGAAGGACCGGTCTGTGCTGGACACCTTAAGTGACACCGTCATCTTCTCCGCCTTTGAGGCCGCGCTCTTCTTCTCCACCTCGGTGCGAAGCGCAGGTCCCTTTCCGGTTCCCGCATACGTTGTCACCGCCAGAGGGTCCGCCTTGGGTACCTCAATCTGTGCCTTCTTCAGGGTCTCGGTAAAGGCAGGAAGCAGAACCGCTTCATCCTTTGTTTTCTCAAGATGGAAGTCATAAATGTGCTCCCTGTCAAAATGCGAATGCTCCGCATGTGCATAGGAAGGATTCAGGATTCCGGAGAGATCCACCTCCTCTGCGCGTTCCGTGATCAGGTTGTCCTTCTTCTTCAGGCAGTCGGTGCGGCCAACCATTTCCGCCACACTTCGGAAGCCAAGGGAAGCCATGATCTCGCGAAGCTCCTCCGCAATGAACCGCATGAAGTTCATGACGTATTCCGGCTTTCCGGCAAAACGTCTGCGCAGCGCTTCGTTCTGCGTTGCAATGCCGACAGGGCAGGTATCCTTGCTGCACACGCGCATCATCATGCAGCCCATGCAGACAAGCGGTGCCGTCGCAAAGCCGAATTCCTCCGCTCCAAGGAGGGCTGCAATTGCGACATCCCGGCCGCTCATAAGCTTGCCGTCCGTCTCAATGCAGACGCGGTCGCGAAGACCATTCTGCAGGAGGGACTGATGTGCCTCCGCAACGCCGAGCTCCCACGGAAGTCCGGCATTGTGAATGGAAGAAACCGGAGCTGCTCCCGTTCCTCCGTCATAGCCGGAAATCAGAATAACCTGGGCACCTGCCTTTGCCACGCCGCTTGCGATCGTGCCGACACCTGCTTCCGAAACCAGCTTCACGGCAATTCTTGCATAACGGTTTGCATTCTTCAGGTCATAGATCAGCTGTGCCAGATCCTCGATCGAATAAATGTCATGGTGCGGCGGCGGCGAAATCAGAGAAACGCCGGGCGTGGAATAACGGGTTCTTGCAACCCACGGATAGACCTTCTTTCCGGGAAGGTGGCCGCCTTCACCGGGCTTTGCGCCCTGTGCCATTTTGATCTGGATCTCCACGGCGCTGTTGAGGTACTCCGAGGTCACTCCGAAGCGGCCGGAGGCCACCTGCTTGATGGCAGAATTTCGCTCGGTTCCGAATCTTGACGGATCCTCGCCGCCCTCGCCGGTATTGGACTTTCCGCCAAGGCGGTTCATGGCGATTGCCATCGTCTCATGCGCTTCCTGCGAAATTGAGCCGTAGGACATCGCACCTGTTTTGAAACGCTTTACGATTTCTTCAACCGGCTCCACCTCTTCGATCGGAACCGGAGGATTCTGCGGGACAAAATCCATCAGACCGCGAAGCGTGTGCGGGCGCTTGCTGTCATCCACCATTCCGGTATATGTCTTGAACTGCGCATAGTCACCCTTCCGGACTGCCTGCTGCAGATTGATGATGGTCTCCGGATTGTAAAGATGGTCCTCCTTGTCCTTGCCGCTTCTCAAATAATGGAAGCCGACGCTGTCGAGCGTAGTATCCGTTCCAAGTCCCAGCGGATCAAAGGCATGATCATGACGGAAGGCAACCCCCTCCTCAATTTCCCGGATACCGATTCCGCCGACTCTGGAAACCGTTCCGGTAAAATAGCGGTCGATGACCTCCTTCGAAAGCCCCACTGCCTCAAAGATGCGCGCAGACTGATAGGACTGAACGGTGGAAATTCCCATTTTCGCTGCAATCTTCACGACACCGGAGAGAAGCGCCTTGTTGTAATCCTCGATGGCCGTATGATAATCCTTGTCCAGAATTCCCTTGTCAATCAGCTCGGCAATGCACTCATGGGCAAGATACGGGTTGATTGCACGGGCGCCAAAGCCAAGAAGCGTTGCGATCTGGTGCACATCTCTCGGCTCTCCGGATTCCAGAACAATGGATACCTTTGTTCTTTTCTTCGTCCGGACCAGATGCTGCTCCACGGAGGATACGGCCAGAAGAGACGGCATCGGCACGTGGTTTTCATCCACGCCGCGATCCGACAGAATTATGATGTTCTTTCCTTCCGCTGCCGCGCGGTCCACAGCAATGTTCAGCTGCTCCAGCGCGCGCTCCAGAGAGGTGTTCTTGTAATAAAGAAGCGAAATGGTTTCCGTATGGAAGCCCAGCTGATCCAGGGAGCGGATCTTCATCAGATCCACACCGGTCAGAATCGGATGATTGACCTCCAGCACGCGGCAGTTCTCTGCCTTTTCATTCAGAAGGTCTCCATCGGAACCGATGTAAACCGTGGTATCCGTGACCACCTTCTCACGCAGGGAATCAATCGGGGGATTGGTAACCTGGGCAAACAGCTGCTTGAAATAATTGAACAGCAGCTGGTGCTGTCTGGAGAGCACGGCAAGCGGAACATCATGTCCCATCGAGGCCGTGGGCTCCACGCCGTTCTCTGCCATCGGGAGAATGTCATCCCGCACGTCCTCGTAGGTGTAGCCGAAAACCTTATAGAGCTTGTCGCGAAGCTCCTGATCGTGGGTCGGTATTTTTTTGTTCGGGATGGCAAGTCCGGACAGATGCAGCAGGTTGCCGTCCAGCCACTCACCGTACGGCTCACGACCTGCATAAAGGCTCTTGCACTCCTCGTCCGAAATGATCTTTTTCTGCTTCGTATCCACAAGAAGGATACGGCCCGGCTCCAGGCGCGACTTCTTCACGATATGCTGCGGTGCAATGTCGAGAACGCCGACCTCCGAGGCCAGAATCAGACGGTTGTCATCTGTGATGTAGTAACGGGAGGGACGAAGTCCGTTGCGGTCCAGGGTCGCGCCCACCACATCACCATCGGAGAACAGGATTGCCGCAGGTCCATCCCAGGGCTCCATCATTGTTGCATAGTAGTGGTAGAAATCTTTTTTGTCCTGCTCCATGAAGCGGTTGTTCTTCCACGGCTCCGGTATGATTACCATCATGGCAAGCGGAAGCGGCATCCCGTTCATGTACAGGAACTCCAGCGTGTTGTCCAGCATTGCAGAGTCGGATCCCTTTTCCGCAATGACCGGGAAAATCTTATCAATGTCCTTCTCCATGACCGGCGAGGACATGGTCTCCTCACGGGCCAGCATACGGTCGCTGTTGCCGCGGATGGTATTGATCTCGCCGTTATGCGCGATCATACGATACGGATGTGCGCGGTTCCAGGATGGTGTTGTGTTGGTGGAGAACCGGGAGTGCACAATGGCAATCGCGGTTTCATAGTCCCGATCCTGCAGATCGTCGTAGAACTTCCGAAGCTGCATGACAAGGAACATTCCCTTGTAAACGATGGTTCTGGAGGATAAGGAGCAGATGTAGGTATCCTCACTGCTCTGTTCGAACTCGCGGCGGATCACATAGAGTCTCCGGTCGAATTCGATTCCCTTTTCCACATCCTCGGGCTTTCCGATAAAGCACTGCATGATGCAGGGCATCGAGTCCTTCGCCAGATCACCCAGAATTTCCGGATGAACCGGTACCTTTCTCCAGCCGAGGAACTCCAGTCCGTCCTTTCTGGTGATGACCTCCAGCATTCGCATCGCGAAGGTGCGCTTTAAGCTGTCATTCGGAAAAAAGAACATTCCGACGCCATACTCACGCTCCCCGCCAAGCGTAATTCCGGCTGCTGCCGCTGCTTTTCTGAAGAACTTATGGCTGATCTGGGTCAGAATACCGACGCCATCGCCAACCTTTCCGGTTGCGTCCTTGCCGGCGCGGTGCTCCAGCTTCTCAACGATATGAAGTGCATCGTCCAGAACCTGATAATCCTGATGGCCGTCGATGTTGACAATGGTTCCGATTCCGCAGGCATCGTGCTCTTCCTGCAGTCCTTCATACATTCGGCTTACCTGTGATTCCTGTAATGTTTTCATATTCTCTCATTCTCTTTACTTGTTGTGCCGGTGAATATTGTGTCTGTGCTTTTCAGTACAGCAACAATTCCTGGTCCGTTTATCCCGGATCAGGAATTGCCATCGCCCTTCCTTGGCTTCCTGTACAGCGAGTCCCGGTTTTTATGACAGAACCGGGACCGCCTTTTATGAATTTATCAGCGAAGCGAGAACAGCATCTCTCCGTAGGTCGGATAAGGAAGATAGCCATCCGGAATGATTGCTTCTGCCTTGTCAACGGAGGAGCGGAGCGCATCCATATCAGCCAGAATGGTTTCATGGTAGAACTTCGCAGCCTTCAGCTCGTCCGTTTCCTTCTCAGCCTTCTGGGTATCCTTGCTCAGCTTGTCCAGAGACTTGCTGATCTTCTCAGAGGTTTCATCCAGAGTAGTGATGATCTCGTCCTCGTAGGTGCACTTCAGCTGAGGAAGAAGCTGCTTCTTCTTCAGAGCTTCGTTCGTGACATCCTTCATGTAGCTGACCAGTCCGCTTGTGAAGTCCTTGCGAACCATCTCCTGCATCGTCAGCGATTCAATGTGAATGGTCTTGGAGTAGTTCTCCAGGAAGATTTCGTATCTGGACTGAAGCTCCTCCTCCGTGAAGACCTTATGCTTGGTAAACAGCGCAACTGCTTTGTCGGAAACCAGTCTCGGCATTGCGTCCGGAAGAGACTTCAGATTATCAAGGCCTCTCTTCTTTGCTTCCTCAAGCCACTCATCCGTGTAGCCATTGCCATTGAACAGAACCTTCTTGTGGGCATCCAGAAGCTTCTTTAAGAGCTTCTTGACCTCATCTCCCATCTCTCTCTTCTTAACGTCCTTCAGAGCGTCATAGATCTCAGCAAGCTTCTCCGCTACTGCCGTGTTCAGAACAATGTTCGGGTCTGCAACCGACAGGGAAGAGCCCGGCATACGGAATTCAAACTTATTTCCGGTGAAGGCAAACGGCGATGTGCGGTTGCGATCGGTCGTATCCTTCATGATGTGTGGAAGGACTGCGCTCCCAAGGCTCATCGAGCTCTTTCCGGTTCCCTTGAAGGCAGTTCCCTCATCAATCGACTTCAGAACTTCTGCCAGCTCATCGCCGACAAAGACGGAAATGACAGCCGGCGGTGCCTCGTTTGCGCCCAGACGATGATCGTTTCCTGCCGTTGCAACACTGACTCTCATCAGGTCTGCATACTCATCCACTGCTGCGATGGTTGCCAGCAGGAAGACCAGGAACTGAATGTTCTCAGCAGGTGTTTTTCCGGGATCCAGAAGGTTCTCGCCGGTATCGGTGATGATCGACCAGTTGTTGTGCTTGCCGGAGCCGTTGACTCCGTCAAACGGCTTCTCATGCAGAAGGCATGCGTAGTTGTGCTTGTCCGCAACCTTCTTCATCATCTCCATGGTCAGCTGGTTGTGATCCACGGCGATATTGGCCGTCTCAAAAACAGGTGCAAGCTCATGCTGGCTGGGAGCAACCTCGTTGTGCTTGGTCTTGGCAGGAACGCCGAGCTTCCAGAGCTCCTGATCCAGGTCGTGCATATATTCGGATACCTTCGGCTTCAGAACACCGAAATAGTGATCCTCCATCTCCTGTCCCTTCGGAGCCGGTGCACCGATCAGTGTGCGGCCGGTCAGAAGCAGGTCCTTACGCTTGAGGTACATATCCTTGTCGATCAGGAAATACTCCTGCTCGGATCCTACTGTGGTATCTACATGTGTCACCTCTTCGTTGCCCAGAAGGTGCAGCACCTTGACTGCCTCTGTGGAGAGCGCCTCCATGGAGCAAAGAAGCGGTGTCTTCTTATCCAGTGCCTGTCCGCCGTAGGAGCAGAAGGCGGTCGGGATGTAGAGCGTTCCGTCCTTGATAAATGCCGGCGAAGACGGATCCCAGGCAGTATAGCCTCTTGCCTCAAAAGTAGCGCGAAGACCGCCGGAAGGGAAGGAGGAAGCATCGGGCTCGCCCTTTACCAGCTCTTTTCCGGAGAACTCCATGATGACCTTTCCATCCGGAGTCGGCGAAATAAAGCTGTCGTGCTTTTCTGCCGTAAGTCCGGTCATCGGCTGGAACCAGTGAGTGAAATGCGTTGCGCCGCGTTCAATCGCCCAATTCTTCATAACTGCTGCGACAGTATTCGCAACGTCCAGCTCCAGATGGCTTCCATTCTTAATGCTCTTATGAACTGCCCGGTAGATGTCCTTCGGCAGACGTTCCTTCATTACCTGATCTCCGAAGACGAGACTTCCGTAAATTTCAGGAATTGATCCCATTGTTTCCATTCTCTATCCTCCTTTTTCTTTCATGCCATCCGTGATTCCCGGAATCACGGAAAACAAAAAAGCGCCTTGAAAGACAGTTTCTCTGTCTCTCAAAGCGCCTTTGCTTTATGGACGTAGGTTTATCACATTGCTTTTTTCATGTCAACACTTTTTCTTTCTGATTGTATACAAAAATACATTCTTCTGCATTTTGTCCTTTTTATACGCAGATCTTTCTGTTTTCTTTGTGAGACTTTCTCTTGACAATTATTTTCCGCAGCGCAATAATGCGGGATATTAAGAAGCGACAAAGAGGTCGCGTACTCACCTTCCATATATCATATATATGGAAGCCGGCTCTGTCACAGAAGGGATCCGGATGCGGTGAGGACGAGCTCTTTGCCGCTTCTTTTTATTTTGAATAATTTCAGAAGGAGAATATGTTATGTGCTCAATTTTAGGTTACTGCGGTGCATCCGCGCGGAAAGAAGATGCTGCCGCGGCTCTTGCCAAGACCATTTCCAGGGGCCCCGACGATTCCAGACTTATTGATACCGGAAAGGGATTTCTCGGTTTCAATCGTCTTTCCATTATGGGACTGACGCCGGAGGGAATGCAGCCCTTCGAAAGAGATGGTAGCTATGTTGTCTGCAACGGCGAAATTTACGGATTCCGCCCGATGAAAGAGTACCTGAAGGGACGCGGCTATACTTTTGTTTCCGACAGTGACTGCGAGATTCTTCTTCCTTTATATGAAGAGTACGGCGTAGATATGTTCCGCCTTCTGGATGCGGAATATGCGCTGATCCTGTTTGACGGCCGCACCGGTGAGTACATCGCCGCCCGCGACCCGATCGGAATCCGCCCTCTGTATTACGGCTATGACAAAAAGGGCGTCATCGTCTTTGCTTCGGAGCCGAAGAACCTGATCGAGCTGTGCGACAAGATCCTTCCGTTCCCTCCCGGCTGCTATTATAAGGACGGTTCCTTCCATACTTATCGTGACATGACCGATATTGACTACTATAGTCAAGATGATCTGGATACGATTTGCTCGAACATTCACGACAAGCTGATGCGCGGTATTGAGAAGCGTCTCGATGCCGATGCTCCGGTTGGCTACCTGCTCTCCGGCGGCCTTGATTCCTCCCTTGTCTGCGGCGCTGCCGCAAAGCTGATGGACAAGCCTCTGGAGACCTTCTCCATCGGCATGGACATCGATGCCATCGATCTGAAATATGCGAGACAGGTTGCGGAGTACATTCATTCCAATCATCACGAGGTCATCATCACACGTGACGATGTAATCAATGCTCTTGAGCCGGTTGTCGCCGCACTTGGAACCTTTGACATTACTACCATCCGCGCTTCCATCGGCATGTATCTTGTCTGCAAGTGGATTCACGAGAACACCGACATCCGCGTCATCCTGACCGGTGAAATCTCCGACGAGCTGTTTGGCTACAAATATACCGATTTTGCCCCGAGTGCAGACGCCTTCCAGAAGGAAGCCGAGAAACGAATCCGCGAAATCAATGTCTATGATGTGCTCCGCGCAGACCGTTGCATCTCCGTCAACTCTCTGGAAGCCCGGGTTCCCTTCGGCGATCTGGATTTCGTGGACTATGTCATGCACATCGATCCGGAAAAGAAGCTCAACAAATACGGAATCGGCAAATATCTGGTTCGCCATGCTTTTGAAAAGGATGAGCTGATTCCCGAATCCATTCTGATGCGTGAAAAAGCGGCCTTCTCCGACGCCGTCGGACACTCCCTCCGGAATGATCTGATTGAATATGCGGAATCCCTCTACACCGACGAAGAATATGAGAAAAAACGCCGCAAATACACACACTGCACTCCGTTCACGAAAGAGTCTCTTCTCTACCGTGAGCTGTTCGAGAAGTACTACCCCGGCCAGAGCCAGATGATTCCTGATTTCTGGATGCCAAACAAGAGCTGGGAAGGCTGCAACGTCAACGACCCTTCCGCAAGAGTGCTCTCCAACTACGGTGCCTCCGGAGAATAAACGAAATTCTTCGGCGCCGCGAGCGTGGAAACGGAGTTTCCCGCTCTAAGTATGAGAATATGCCATCAGGCAGATTCGGGTACGGTAGTAAGGCGGTTCTTCCGCGGGACCGCTTCACTATACATATTCTCTATTCTTTTTTCACGGAAAAGCCGCGTCCCTCTGGATGCGGCTTTTTCGTATCTATTCTTATTCATCCCTCGCTTGCTCTTTTGTGCTGCAGGGATTATTTCTTCTGCGCAGATGCATCTCTATCTTGCTCTTTTTCTCCACAGGGATTATTTCTTCCGCCCGGATTCATCCTTATCTTGCTCTTTTGTACTGCAGGGATCATTTCCGCCGCCCGGATTCATCTCTATCTTGCTCTTTTCTTCCGCAGGGATGATTTCTGCCGCTCAGATGCATCTCTATCTTGCTCTTTTTCTCCACAGGGATTATTTCTTCCGCCCGGATTCATCCTTATCTTGCTCTTTTGTACTGCAGGGATTATTGCGACCGCCCGGATTCATCTCTATCTTGCTCTTTTTCACCACAGGGATTATTTCCGCCGCCCGGATTCATCTCTATCTTGCTTTTTTTCCGCAGGGCTAAATCGCAAGAAATTCATCTCCTCCGAAACGGCAGACCACAGCCTCGGCGGGAAGGCGTTCCACCATGATCCTTGCGATTTCCTTCAGTACATAATCCCCATAGCTGACTGTAGCTGCCTCTCCCGGATTTGTTTCAGGACAACCTCTCTTGTCGAAGTCTCCATGTTGACCAGATCCACCACAATGCCGTCATAACCTGAGAATTCCGGGAGAGTGAAAATATTATCCTCCCCATACCGGAAATCCGGATTCCGGCTTGCTCCCTCCCAGCTGTGGAACCACTCTGCTGAGACATCCAGTCCATGATCCCGAATGTACCTGATGAGATCGGTTGACCAGGCGGTTGTAATCATTCTCTTCCACCCGACTGTCACCAATGCGATTCTTCGTTTCATTTTCATCCCCTGCTGCATTCCGCATTTACCGCGTTCCACATCCCCCGTCTGAACCACGGCATTCCGCGGTCAGCGGGACATGAAAGTTTTACAAACAGTGTGGCTTTTCCTGAAGGATTTTACAAACGGCGCAGGCTATGAAAAGAACGTCTGGACCAGAACCATATACAGAATCGTACCGGAAGCCATGGAGATCAGCATGCTCCGCTTCCAAAGAAAGGTAACCGTCACAGCCGTAATCGCAGCTGTCTCCGGAATTCCGAAGGTTCCACCTGAAGAAAATGAGACGTTTCGGAGGCAGTAAATTACCAGAAGGCCGAACACCGCGGGTGCCAGATAGCTGCCAAGATAGCGGACAAAGGCCGGTGTCTCTTTTCCTGCCGGAAACAGTATATATGGAAGAAACCTCGTCAATATGGTCGCAAAAACCGCTGCCCCCACGGTAACGGCCTGCTGAAGCTCTGTCATCTCACTCATTTTGACATTTCTCCTCTTTGTAATGAATATCAGACATCTTCTCCCTCTTCAGAAGCCATGGACGAAGAATCGTCAAAGCTGCCAGAATGACGCCCATCGCAGGAACCATAAACCGGTCCGGACCGAACAGAAGAAGACAAAGCAGTGCCCCCAGAATTCCTGTCAGCTCACTGACATGTCCACTTTCCCGATCCTTGACCCACTGATTCAGAAAAATTGTCACGAACATGGCTGTCATCACGAAATCAAGTCCTCTTGTATCAAACGTAATCTGCGAGCCGGACAAGGCGCCCAGTGCAGCCCCGGTCACCCAGTAGATCTGATCCAGAAGAGATACCTGGAAATAAAACCAGCCGCGATCCATTCCTTCCGGAATCGCGGCAGAGTAATTCACCGCAAAGGTTTCATCACTGGTGGTATAGATCAGGTAAAACTTCTTCCACCCCGTCCCTTTATAGCGATCCAGCATGGAAATTCCGTAAAAAAGATGTCTCGCGCCAACCATCAGGGCCGTGAGAAAACAAGCCATCGGGTGATACGGAGATAACAGAATGGAAACCAGAAGAAACTCCATGGAGCCCGTATATACGACAACGGCCGTCAGAATCGGATAATAAACGGGAAATCCGCTTGTCACCATCAAAATTCCGTAGGTCATTCCGAGAAATATATAGCCCGCCATAACAGGAAGCGTAAGGGGAAATGCCGCCCGGAATGCGCTCGCTGCAGTCTGTGTTTTCTTTGTATGCATGGTATCCTCATTCGCATATCATATATTTTCCATATGTTATATAGGTTATGAGTGTAGCATACTTTTCCTGCACCCGCGAGAGTTTTCTTTTCAGATTGCATCCGGAAGGAACAATGGCTACAATAAGGAACGCTGTTTCTTACATTCACGATTACTTTCGCTTCAAAAATCAAGGAGAATCACGTTATGATCAAAACCTTCGCCATCATCTGTTTCATCGCCATGTACGTCGTCATGGTCATAAAAACCGAATGGCGCACCTACACGGCCATGGCAGTGGCCGCCCTGTTCATTCTTTTCGGAGTGCTTCCGTTTGGCAGCATTTTCGGAGCGGTCGACTGGAACGTTCTGCTGATGATCTCCGGTACCATGATTCTTGTCGATTATTTCATCGAGTCAAAGATGCCGAACCGGATTGCCGATCTTCTTCTGGACAAATCCCGCAATGTCATGTGGGTCGCTGTTTTCATGTCTCTCTTCTCCGGCGCTGTCTCGGCATTTATTGACAATGTGGCAACGGTCCTGATGGTTGCTCCGGTCGGTCTTGCCATCTGCAAGAAGCTGAAGACCAATCCGGTTCCGATGCTCCTTTCGATCGCCGTTTCTTCCAATTTGCAGGGTGCCGCCACTCTGGTCGGCGATACCACCTCCATCATGCTCGGTGCCTATGCGAAGATGGACTTCACCCATTTCTTCTGGATGAACGGACGCCCCGGTATCTTCTTCGCCGTGGAGCTTGGCGCACTTGCAACAGTTCCGGTCATCATGTTCCTCTTCCGTCATGATACCCAGCCGGTGCACTGTGAAGAGAAGACGGAGGTGAACGATTATTTTCCCTCCTTCATGCTGTGCGGCGTTGTCGTTGCCCTGATTCTTGCTTCGTTTCTTCCGAACAAGCCCGCGGTCACGAATGGTCTCCTCTGCTGCATTTTCGCTGCAGTCACCGCTCTTCGTCATCTTCTCCGCACACATAGCACAGATGGCTGGAAGCATGCCATGGGCCAGTTTGATTACCAGACCGTACTGATGCTGGTTTCCATTTTCCTGGTAATCGGCGGCCTCGAGCAGGTCGGCGTCATCGATGATCTCTCCGGCATCATTGCTTCCTTTGGAAAGAGCAACCTGTTCCTGCTCTATACCGTGATCGTCTGGGGATCCGTTGTTATCTCCGCCTTCATCGATAACATTCCCTACGTTGCAACGATGCTTCCTGTGATCCGCGCCGTTTCGATGTCCCTTGGAATTGAGCCGTACCTTCTCTATTTCGGCCTTCTGACCGGTGCGACCCTCGGCGGAAACCTGACCCCGGTCGGTGCCTCTGCCAACATTGCGGCAACCGGTATCCTGAAGAAGGAGGGGTACGAGGTCAGCTTCCAGAGCTTCATGAAGATCGGCGTTCCGTTCACACTGACCGCCGTCACCGTCGGTTACCTCTTCCTGTGGCTGGTATGGAAATAAAATTTTTAAGAAACAATTTATAAACGATTCAGATTTCTTTCTGCCATTTTCCTGTATTATAGTAGTATTAACAGAAACAAATGTGAGCTTGTTACGATGCAGGCTCACGTTTTTTCCACACTGTAAGATGGGAGAAAGCCATGGAGCAGCATTATATCCAGTTTCAGGATGTCACCAAGAGCTACGGGACCGGAAATGCCCGAATCAACGCACTCGAAGATGTTACCTTCGGAATTGATGAAGGAGAATTCTGTATTCTGCTTGGTTCCTCCGGTGCCGGAAAGACTACACTTCTGAATATGCTCGGCGGTATGGACACCGTAAGCAGCGGTGAAATCTATTTTCACGGGAAGGAGGTTTCTGCCTTCAAAAAGCGCGAGCTCGTGGAATACCGCCGTCATGATGTAGGCTTCGTTTTTCAGTTCTACAATCTCATTCCCACATTAACAGCGAAAGAAAATGTGGAGATTGCCGCCCAGCTCTGCAAGAATCCGATTCCTGCAGAGGAGGCGCTCTCCATGGTCGGCCTGTCAGAGCGCACCGGCAATTTCCCGGCACAGCTCTCCGGCGGGGAGCAGCAGCGCGTTGCCATTGCGAGAGCGCTTGCCAAGAATCCGGAGCTTCTTCTCTGCGACGAACCAACCGGTGCCCTGGATTACGTGACCGGCAAGTCCGTTCTGAAGCTTCTCCATGATCTGAGCCGCGAGCGTCATTCCACGGTCATCATCATTACGCACAATCAGGCCATTGCTCCCATGGCAGACCGGATCATCCGAATCAAAAGTGGCCGGATCCTGTCCAATGACATCAACCGACATGTCGTTCCGATTGAAGAGATCGAGTGGTGAAGCACTATGAAATCCATGTTGAAATTAACGCTGCGTAACATCCGTTCATCCTTCATGCGGTATCTGGCAATACTTCTGATCGTCATGCTGAGCGTCGGCTTCTTTTCCGGCCTGAAGATCACCAGAGACGCCATGGTGAAAACCGGAGGTGACTACCTGACGGAGCAGCATTTTTACGATTACCGGCTGATCTCCACGCTCGGATTTACAGAGAATGATGTACAGGCTTTTTCCGGCGCTTCCGATGTACAGGCTGCAGAGGGGAGCTTCAGCACGGATGCCCTGCTCACAACGGGCGATGCAGCGGTTCCGTTCAAGCTAATCTCCCTGCCTGCAGAAATCAATCTTCCGTCTCTGAAGGCCGGAAGATTTCCCTCGGAAGAACATGAATGTCTCGGAGATGCGGCATATTTTTCCGAATCTGACATCGGATCGGAGCTTGAAGTGGAGGGTGATGACCTTCCTCTCTCCGAAACCGCCTTCACCCTTGTCGGGCTTGCGGACTCTCCGCTGTACCTTGGAAACGAGCGGGGAGCTTCTTCCATCGGAGTCGGCACGCTCTCCGGTTTTCTGTATCTGCCCGAAGCTGCCTTTGAGACGGAGGACATCTATACCGAGCTGTACGTGACGATCAAGAATGCCGAACCGCCCTACAGCGATGCGTACTCCGAACAGATCAAAGGCAAAGAGAGCTCCATGAAGACGTCCCTCAAGGAGCGGGCTGACAAAAGATACGAGGATATTCTGGAGGAAAACCATCTCACAGAGGAAATGGCAGAGGCCGCAGGAATCGAAAGAGCCGAGACCTATCTTCTGACAAGAGAGGAAAACACCGGCTATGTCACCTTCGAGAATAACACCTCGATTCTCAGCGGGATCGCTAATATTTTCCCTCTGTTCTTTATCCTGATTGCCATGCTGGTCTGCATGACCACCATGACACGCATGGTTCAGGAGGAGCGCACGCAGATCGGCGTTCTCAAGGCAACCGGCTTCGGAAACGGATCCATCATCGGGAAATATCTCCTGTATGCAGGAAGCGCAACCCTGACCGGCTGGGCCGCCGGATTTTTTCTCGGCACCTTTGGTCTCCCGCAGATATTCTGGCGCGCCTATTCCTCGATGTACAGCTTTGCTCCGCTGAAGTATCTGTTCAGCCCGGTTCTTGCCGCTGCGACGCTCCTTGCCTCCATGGCAGGAATCCTTGGCAGCACCTGGCTCTCCTGCCGGAAGGAGCTGAAGAGTGCTCCTGCCGAGCTTCTTCGTCCAAGTGCTCCCCAGATCGGAAGGAAAATTCTTCTGGAGCGGCTCCCGCTTTTCTGGAATCAGCTCTCCTTTCTCCAGAAGGTTACGCTGCGCAACATGTTCCGCTATAAAAGGAGACTTTTCATGATGCTCATAGGCATCAGCTGCTGCGCAGGGCTCATTCTTACCGCCTTCGGCGTCCGGGACTCCATGACAGGCATCGGAACCACACATTTCGAGAAAATCCAGCACTACGATCTGCAGGCTTCCTATGAAAAAGGAGGAGAAAAGCAGGCACTTTCAGAGCTTTCCGAACTGGACGGCATCAAGGAGGCGCTCCCGGTTCTCTCGGAATATGTCGACGTCCGCTCCATGAAGAACATCAATCTCCTCGCTGCGAAAAACCTGGAGGACCTGTCGCCGTTCTGGGATTTCCACCAGACCCCCGGCACCGACACCGGTGAAATCCGGCTGCCGCGTGAGGGAGAAGCCATCATCAGTCAGAAAATCGCACAGCGCCTTGGCCTTTCTGTCGGCGATTCTCTGGAAATGGAAAACGAGAACCATGAGAAGCTTAAGGTGAAGATCAGCGGTATTTTTACCTGCTATGTAGACAATTTCATTGTGTTGTCGGACAAGACCTGTGAAAAGTCCTTTGGCCCCTTTGAAACCAATTCCGCTCTGATCCTCTCCGATGTCAGCGATCAGGAGCAGCTTGCGAAGGATATCATGGCACTGCCGAATATCGCAGGTGTGTCGCAGCTTTCCGTCACCAGAGATTCCATTGACAGCCCGATGTCCTGCCTGGACGATATCATCTGGCTGATTGTACTGTTCTCCGATGCCCTTGCCTTTATTGTTATTTTCAATCTGACGAACATCAATCTGGCAGAGCGAAGCAGAGAGGTTGCCACTGTGGAGGTTCTCGGCTTTTATCCAAGAGAGACGGCAAAGTACATCCTGCAGGAAAATCTGATCCTGTCGCTTATCGGAAGCGTGATCGGACTTCCTCTCGGCACCCTGTTCCACCGTCTGGTCATGCAGATGATCGACCTGGAAGCAACGGCCTTCCGCGTTTACATTGCTCCGAAGAGCTATGTCTCCACGCTGATCTGTACGGCGCTGTTTGCCGTCTTTGTAAACTTTCTGATGAGACGTCAGGTGCGAAAGATCAAAATGGCGGAATCCCTGAAGGCTGTGGAATAAGCCTTGAACGAGTAAAAAAAAGAGTGCTTCATCCGGTTTCCCGGTGAAACACTCTTTTTCTTATCCCTTCAGGATCTCTTCGGCTCTGCGGATTTCCTCCGCTGTCGGAGGCTGCACGCCCTCGAGCGGATAAGGAATTCCAAGCTTTTCATATTTCGCAATACCCATTGTATGATACGGAAGAACCTCCACACGCTCCACGCAGTTCGGGCAGATCTCCCGCAGATGATCCAGGAAGCTCCGAAGCCTCTTCAGATCCTCTTCGTCCGTTGTGATTCCCGGAACCAGAACGTGGCGAATCCACATTTTCTTCCTGTGAACTGCCAGATAGACTGCAAGATCCCTGATGTTGTCATTGACCCATCCGGTCAGTTTCTTATGCTTCCCGCAATCGATCTGCTTCAGATCCAGAAGAAACAGGTCCGTCACCTTCATCAGTTCATCGAACTTCTGCAGCTCCGAATCCGCTTCTGAAAACGGCTGTCCCGAGGTATCCAGCGCGGTATGAACGCCCTTCTCCTTACACAGCCGAAACAGCTCCGTCACGTAATCCATCTGCAGAAGCGCTTCGCCTCCGCTGACCGTAATACCGCCGCCGTTTTTCCAGTAGCTGTGATACCGCCATGCCTTTCGGAAGGTTTCCGCAGGCGTCTCCAGATAGGAGCCTTCTGCAGAATCCCCCCAGGTTTCCGGATTATGGCAGTACTGACACCGCATCCGGCAGCCCTGAAGAAAAACAATATAGCGGACCCCCGGCCCGTCCACCGCGCCGAAGGTCTCTATGCTGTTGATATTTCCCCGAATCATAAGTGATCGTGGAAGGTTCTGGAGATAACATCTTCCTGCTGCTCTCTGGTAAGGGAGATGAACTTCACCGCATATCCGGATACACGGATGGTGAAGTTTGCATACTCCGGCTTCTCCGGGTGCTCCATGGCATCGATCAGCTTCTCGCGGCCAAAGACGTTGACGTTCAGGTGATGTGCGCCCTGGTCAAAATAACCGTCCAGAACATTGACCAGATTTGCGGATCTCTCCGCATCATCATGTCCGAGTGCGCCCGGGTTCATGGTCTGAGTGTTGGAAATTCCATCCAGTGCCCAGTGGTACGGGAGCTTTGTCAGAGAGTTCAGAGATGCCAGAAGACCGTTCTGCTCTGCGCCATAGGACGGATTTGCTCCGGGAGCAAGCGGTGTCCACGCACGGCGTCCGTCAGGCATGTTTCCGGTGTACTTACCATACACAACGTTGGAAGTAATGGTAAGAATGGAGGTTGTGGCCTCCGAATTCCGGTAGGTATGATGCTTCTTGATCTTCTCGATGAAGGCATGCAGAAGCCATACACCGATCTCATCGGCACGGTCATCATCGTTTCCGTACTTCGGGAAATCGCCCTCGATCTCATAGTCCTGTGCGAGGCCGTTCTCATCGCGGATGACCTTTACCTTCGCGTACTTAATCGCACTCAGGGAGTCGATAACGTGAGAGAAGCCTGCAATACCGGTTGCAAAGGTGCGGCGTACATCGGTATCAATCAGAGCCATCTCAGCAGCTTCATAGTAGTACTTGTCATGCATGTACTGAATCAGGTTCAGGATGTTGACATAAAGTCCTGCCAGCCAGTCCAGCATAAGGTCATACTTCTTCATGACCTCATCGTAGTCAAGATACTCGGAAGTAATCGGGGCATAAGCCGGTCCGACCTGTCTGCCGTTCTTCTCGTCCACACCGCCGTTGATGGCATACAACAGGCACTTTGCAAGGTTTGCTCTTGCGCCGAAGAACTGCATCTCCTTACCGGTCTGTGTTGCGGATACGCAGCAGCAGATGGAGTAGTCGTCGCCCCATACCGGCTTCATAACGTCATCGTTCTCGTACTGAATGGAAGAGGTGGTGACGGAAATCTTAGCCGCATACTTCTTGAAGTTCTCCGGAAGCTGGCTGCTGTAGAGAACCGTCAGGTTCGGCTCCGGGGAAGGTCCCATGTTCTCAAGCGTATGAAGGAAACGATAATCGTTCTTCGTTACCATGGAACGGCCGTCCATCCCGATGCCGGCAACCTCCAGTGTTGCCCATACCGGGTCTCCGGAAAACAGCTCATTGTAGGACTTGATTCTTGCAAACTTCACCATACGGAACTTCATGGTGATGTGGTCGATCAGCTCCTGTGCCTCAGCCTCTGTAAGCGTTCCTTCCTCCAGATCACGATTGATATAAATATCAAGGAAGGTGGAAATTCTTCCCACGCTCATCGCAGCGCCGTTCTGGGTCTTGATTGCTGCAAGGTAGCCGAAGTAGAGCCACTGAACCGCTTCCTTCGCGTTGCGGGCGGGTGCGGAAATGTCATAGCCGTAAGCCTTTGCCATCTCCTTCATTCCCTGCAGCGCACGGATCTGCTCGGAGATTTCCTCGCGCTGACGGATGATGTCGTCAGTCATTGTGCCATCGCCACAGTTCTCCTGATCCTCCTGCTTCCACGCGATCAGCTGATCAATACCGTACAGAGCAACTCTGCGGTAATCGCCGACGATTCTTCCTCTTCCGTAGGTATCCGGAAGTCCGGTTACGATATGGCTGTGGCGTGCAGCACGCATCTCAGGTGTATATGCATCGAATACTGCCTGGTTATGCGTCTTGTGGTACTCGGTAAAAATCTTATGCAGCTGCGGATTCGGATGATATCCGTACATCTCGCACGCTTCCTCTGCCATCTTGATTCCGCCGTAGGGCATGAACGCACGCTTCAGCGGCTTGTCGGTCTGAAGTCCGACCACCTGCTCCAGATCCTTCATGGATTCGTCAATATATCCGGGGCCATATGCGGTCAGAGAGGAAACCACCTCGGTCTCCTCATCCAGAACGCCGCCCTTCTCACGCTCTTCCTTCTGCAGCTCCTGCAGTCTTCCCCAAAGCTTATTGGTTGCTTCGGTGGGATCTGCCAGAAAGCTCTCATCTCCCTCATAAGGTGTGTAGTTCTTCTGGATAAAGTCGCGCACGTTGCACTCGCGTCTCCAGATGTTGCCCTCAAACCCGTTCCAGGCTTCATTCTGCAACATGTTTCAATCCTCCTCTTTGAATGTTAGACAGTGTGTAATTAGTGGTCGCTAACTGACCTTCTTCCAAGATACCCTGCTCTCCGGAAAATGTCAATCCATAGCAATCATTCTGCCGGAATATGCCCTCCTCCCCTGGAAGCATTTCCTGCTTATCTGAGTCAGCAGACGATTTTCAGTTTATCGGATTTCTGTGTTTCTGTCATTCCTTATTTCATCGAGCCACAAAAAACCTCTCCATCCGAAACGGATGAAGAGGTTTTCTGAAAATCTGTATCCTGCTAAACCACCCCGATGAAGTCCGGTCCGCTCACAGAGCCGGATTACAGAACATCACTCCTGCGAACGTACCCCGGGTAATCCGGTTCTGCCGTCAGTTCCTTCACATTGATGATCTTCGCCCATTTGTCCACAATCTGGTTCTCGAGATGCACGTTCTCACCAATGACAGAGTGTCCGAGGATCAGGCAATTCTTCACGACGGTGCCCTTCTTGATTTCCACACCGCGGCCAATCACCGAATTCTCTACCGTACCATAAACAGAAGAACCGTTTGCCACCATGGAATTCACGACTCTGGCTCCTTCGTAGTAATGAACCGGAATCGCATCTGTCGTCTGCGTATAAATCGGCCAGTCCGAGGAGAACAGCTGCTGCGCGGTATCATAGTGCAGAAGTTCCATGTTCGCACGGAAATAGCTCCGGAGGTCATAGATGGCTGCCATATATGAGCCTTTATGCTGTGCGCCGCGGATATCCAGGCTGTCATGCTCAAGATTCAGGATATCAGTCAGATTGAAGATGGAGGAATGCTTCTTCGCATCACGGATCAGCTTGATCAGCATCTCCTTCTTCATGACATAGGTATCCATGAAGATGTTGCGGTTCGGGATCGATCCATCATTGAGATGAATGGACTTCACACCCTTCTGACGATTCAGATCCAGAACAGCACAATTCCGATACCAGTCATCCGCCTTGTCGGTCTTGTGATAAAGAAGCGTCACATCCGCTCCGCTGTCCACATGCTGCTGCAGAAGCTGCTGAAAATCCTGCTTGAAGATCATGTTGCCGGGAGTAATGACCACGTAGGGCTGCTGCATTCTCTCAATGACTTCAATATTGTCCATAAAAGCAGCGACATCCGTATTATAAATTGCATTTACACGGCTGTCCTGATTGAACAGGAGCTGAAGCTTGCCGCGCTTGGCATTGATGTTGTAATGCTGTCCATAGCTTAAGTGCTCTGCAAGAGAGCGAGGATTCTGGCTGACATAAACCTGAATGCGGTCAATGTTGCTGTTGGACAGGTTGGAAACCGGGAAATCCACCACGCGGTATCTTCCCAGGAAGGAGAAGGCCCCGATCGGCCGGTAGTCCTCCATTCCCTGTACATGATAACGGCCATTGGAGGCCGTGACGATTCCAAATGCATTGATCATCTTATTCAACCCCCTTTACGTTCTTCGCAACCAGAAGAATGTTCTCGCTGTCCGCGCTGCCGACAACGGCACCCTTTCCGATGTGAACATTGTTGGCAACAAGGGCTCTTGTCACGACGGCTCCCTCATCAACAACCACTCCGGGCATCAGCACGGAATCCACAACCTTCGCATCCTTTTCCACATCCACGTGTGTGAAAACAACGGAATGCTTCAGATCCCCTTCAATATGCGCGCCCTGTGTGATGTAGGCTTCGTCCACATGTGCCTCAGGTCCGATGTACTGCGGCAGCTCCGGTGCATCCTCGGTATAGATCTTCCAGGAAGGATCATCCAGGTTCAGTGCACTCTTCTCATCCAGAAGATCCATGTTGGCCCCCCAGAGAGAATCGATGGTTCCGACATCCTTCCAGTATCCCTTGAACTCGTATGCCATCAACGTCTTCCCGTCATTCAGAAGACACGGAATGATATCCTTTCCGAAATCATGACTCGAATTCGGATCGTCCCTGTCTGCAATCAGAAGCTTCCGGAGAACCTTCCAGCTGAAAATATAGATTCCCATGGAAGCCAGATTGGACTTCGGGTGCTCCGGCTTCTCCTCAAACTCTGTGATGTGACCGTTTCCATCGGTATTCATGATACCGAAGCGGCTGGCCTCCTTCATCGGAACCCCAATCACCGCAATGGTCGCATCTGCCTTGTTCTGCTTGTGGAACGAAAGCATCTCGTCGTAGTTCATCTTATAAATATGGTCGCCGGAGAGGATCAGAATATAATCCGGATCATACTGATCGATGAAGTCAATATTCTGCGTAATGGCATCTGCCGTTCCGCGGTAAACGTTCAGATTGGCATCTGCCTTTTCGCGGGGAGGCAGTACATAGACACCGCCGTCACGAGTATCAAGGCCCCAGTTCTTGCCACCTGCTACATAGGAATTCAGTAAAACCGACTCGTACTGCGTCAGAACGCCGACCACGTCAATGCCGCTGTTTGCACAGTTGGAAAGCGGAAAATCCACAATCCTGTACTTGCCGCCAAAAGAAACCGCCGGCTTCGCGACCTTGTTCGTCAGGTCCTTCAGACGGCTGCCGCGTCCGCCGGCCAGAATCATCGCCAGCATTTCGTTCTTGCTCATATGAATTACCTCCCCGATAAGGATAAAATAATATTGCTTTTATTGTATCAAACCAGGTTGACGAATAAAAGAGTTTCATGTAAAAGGCGCACAATTATCGTGTTAATTGTGCGTCCGTTTTGTATATATCTGCTTAATTTACTGCAATTATTCGATTTTTCGGAATCAAAGCCTTCCTGCTTCGATCTGCTTCTCCCAGCCGCTTCTGCGGAAATAGACCGCCATTATCAGGGAGCATACAAGCCATCCGGCCGGATATCCCAGTGCAATCAAGGCCTCCGAATGGAAGGCGTGCGAAATCACATACAGATAAATCTGACGGAAAATCACAAAGGAGAACAGCATAATGATCATCGGTGTCTTCGACTGACCGATACCGCGAAGAACACAGGCATGAATCTGATTGGAGGCGCAGAGCCCGTCAAACAGGCAGTTGCAGCGGATGAAGAGCGTTCCGTATCTCAGAACCTCCGGATCCTGATTGAACAGTGCCACAATCTGCGGTGCCGCAATGAATTCTGCAATGCAGATCGCATACGTCAGGATAAATGCAAGCCGGATGGACGTGCGCACGCCCTCCTTGATTCTCTGTACGTTGCCGGCACCGGCATTCTGTCCGGTGAAGGTAGTCACGCCAAGCGCAATGCTCTGAAGCGGAAGCATGACAAAGGCATCCACGCGTCCGTATGCCCCCCAGCCCGAAGCACTGGCATTTCCGAAGCTGTTGATATATCCCTGCACGAACACATTCGAAAACGAAATGATCGCCATCTGCATGCCGGCGGGAAGACCGATCCGGATGATTTTCCAGAGGGAGCAACGGTCAATCCGCATTTCCCGGAAGGAAATTCCATAGTCCTCCGTGCTCCGGGATAACACAAACAGTCCAAGAAACGCCGATACAAACTGCGACAGAATCGTCGCAAAGGCAACTCCCGCAACGCCAAGCTGAAAATACAGGACGAACAGAAGATCCAGTACCACGTTCAGGAGGCTCGTGATAATCAGGAACAGAAGCGGCCTCTTCGAATCGCCGACCGCGCGGAGAATCGCCGAGGTCATGTTGTAAAACATCAGGCCTTCGATTCCAAGGAAGTAAATTCTCAGATAAACCGAAGCAAGCGGCACAATGCTCTCCGGCGTCTGCATGAAGCGAAGAAGCGTCGGAGTAATGCCGACTCCCACCACCATCATGAACAGACCAAGGAGAAAGGTCGCAGAAAGAGCGGTATGCACCGCCTTGCGAAGACCTGCACGGTCCCTTCTTCCAAAGCAATGCGAGATCACCACGCTGGCTCCGGTTGACATTCCCATAAAGAGTCCAACCAGCGTATTGACCGCCGAGCCCGTCATGGTCACGGCTGCCAGCGCATCCGCACTGACAAAATTTCCCACCACGACGCTGTCCACCGTACTGTAGAACTGCTGAAACACGTTTCCGAAGAAAAGTGGAAGTGCAAACAGAATCAGCTGCCGCAGAATCGGCCCCTTTGTCATATCTCTGGCTTTTGTCTTCACAGAGCTCGTTCTTATACAGTCTGCCGCAGTCTGATCTCCCATTTCGCATCCTCCCCCGGACATTAATATGCCACTTCTTATCCCGATCATATCACTCTGAAACTGCATAAGCCATATCTCCCTTGTGATTGACGCCGGAGCGCCTGTTAGTATTGTCTAACCATTATCATAGGCCGTATAATTCTAAAGGCTGAACGTTACTTTTATAACAATATCGGCATAGATAGATCCATTAAGGAAGGAGAACATTTATGGTTTACTCACAGGAAGTAAAGAACATGTGCGTCGTACACCAGGGCGTACACCATGGCGCAGCTCCGATCCCGGAAGAGGCGAAATGGGTGAAGTCCAGAGATATCAAGGACATCTCCGGCTACACACACGGTGTTGGCTGGTGCGCTCCTCAGCAGGGTGCCTGCAAGCTGTCTCTGAACGTCAAAGACGGCATCATTCAGGAAGCTCTGGTTGAGACCATCGGCTGCTCCGGAATGACCCATTCTGCAGCTATGGCAGCTGAGATTCTTCCCGGACTTACTGTTCTGGAGGCTCTGAACACAGACCTTGTCTGCGATGCCATCAACACTGCAATGAGAGAGCTGTTCCTTCAGATCGTTTACGGCCGTTCCCAGAGCGCATTCTCTGAGGATGGACTGCAGATCGGTGCAGGTCTTGAGGACCTCGGCAAGGGAACCCGCTCCATGGTCGGCACAACCTACGGCACTCTGGAGAAGGGCCCTCGTTATCTTGAGCTGACTGACGGCTACATCACTGACCTTGCTCTGGACGAGAACGATGAGATCATCGGCTACAAGTTCGTAAACTTCGGCAAGATGATGGACTTCATCAAGGCCGGCGACGATGCAGCTACCGCTCTGGAGAAGGCTTCCGGCAAGTACGGCCGTGTTGCTGATGCTGCGAAGTTCATCGATCCGAGAAAACAGTAATTCAGAAGGAGGAGAAAGAAATGGCATTATTTGAATCTTATGAGAGAAGAGAGCCCCAGATTCTTGCCACCCTGAGCAAGTATGGTATTTCCTCCGTTGAGGAATGCAAGACCATCACAGAGGCTGCTGGTCTGGACGTTTATCATCTGGTAGAGGGCATTCAGCCGATCTGCTTCGAGAACGCGAAGTGGGCATACACCGTAGGCGCTGCCATCGCCATCAAGAAGAACTGCCGCAAGGCTGATGAGGCTGCTGCCGCAATCGGCGAGGGCCTTCAGTCCTTCTGCATCCCCGGCTCCGTTGCTGACCGCCGTAAGGTTGGTCTTGGCCATGGTAACCTCGGCAAGATGCTTCTGGAAGAGAACACCGAGTGCTTCGCATTCCTGGCCGGCCACGAGTCCTTCGCTGCCGCTGAGGGTGCAATCGGTATCGCAGACAAGGCAAACAAGGTTCGCACGAAGCCGCTTCGTGTTATCCTGAACGGCCTTGGCAAGGATGCAGCCAAGATCATCTCCCGTATCAACGGCTTCACCTATGTTGAGACTGAGTTTGACTACTTCACCGGCGAGCTGAAGGTTCTCTCCGAGACCTGCTACTCCAAGGATCCTTCCAGCCCGCGTGCAAAGGTTCGCTGCTACGGCGCTGACGATGTACAGGAAGGCGTTGCCATCATGTGGAAGGAGAACGTTGATATCTCCATCACCGGTAACTCCACCAACCCGACTCGTTTCCAGCACCCGGTTGCAGGCACCTACAAGAAGGAAAGACTTGAAGCCGGCAAGAAGTACTTCTCCGTTGCATCCGGCGGCGGCACCGGCCGTACCCTTCATCCGGACAACATGGCAGCAGGTCCTGCTTCCTATGGCTTCACGGATACCCTTGGCCGTATGCACAGTGATGCTCAGTTCGCAGGCTCCTCTTCTGTTCCGGCTCACGTAGAAATGATGGGTCTGATCGGAATGGGCAACAACCCGATGGTTGGCGCAACGGTTTCCACCGCGGTTTCCATCGCACTGGCTGCAGAGCAGGGCAAGTTCTGATTGGTGATTCTTTTCAGAAATTTTTGACTGACTGCCATTAGAGTTTGAATAAAACAAGCCCCTCCGGGATCTCCCGGAGGGGCTTGTTCCGTTTCTGTAATCACCAGTCCATCTCATGGTAGAGATAGCTTTTCAGGCACCACAAAACGTACAGTGGGATCGATCACTTCGATTGGCAGAAGAACGCCTTCATAATCAGTCACGAAATCCAACTCCGCAGCTGCCGCCGGAGCGGAAGGACATTGTTCTGTCTCATGCATTCAGCTCTTTGACCTGCGAGGGAAAGCACTGTGCCGCAGTCTCCCGAAAATCACGGGAGAGATAGGTTTCCTTCATCGTCCTGCCTCCGTCCCAGCTTTCACGAAGCCCTTCTTTTTATACCCGCAGTCGCAGTATGGGCCGCCGGAGGCGAGAGTGTACTGCCGCACAAAGCCAGTCGCGCCGCCTGCCTCGCTCATGGTGTAGTCCAGACGGCACAGCGCGGGAGTGAGGTCATATAGCCCCAGCTTTTTCATCAGCACACAGATGCCGCATTTGGTGAAGCGTCCCTCGTAGCCGCTGTCGTCGGGATATTCGTAAAGCTCCATATTCCACGAGTAGGGGTTGCGGTCAGCGGCTCTCAGCGCGGCGGTGGCTTTCATACCGGCAATGTCCTTTTCGGTGAATTTGCTCTTTCCGCTCATTCGGCAGAACCATTTCATTGGCTTTGTCATCATGGATTTTGCGTAGTAATCTGTCAGTCTGTCCACCTTTGGGCGCTCCGGCATGGAGAGAATAAACGCACCGATCATCGCGCAGTTGACGAGGTTCATCTTGAACCGGTCGCCTTTTTCAAATTCGGGCAACTCGGAGATGATCTCCCTGTATTTCGGCTTTGCTTTTTTCGTGATGGTTTTTGCCGTATCGACATCATAGCCGAATACAACTGTCAGCTGTTTTTGGAATGAGCCTGCAAACATCGTCCACATGCCGAAAGGCATTCCCCAATAGGTCACTTTTTGTCCCTCCAATCGCATATCACACGGGTCATGCAGCGGTCAATGTCAATGCGTGCCGTTTTACACTCCCTGGGATATTTCTTCGCAGCGCTGAACGCCAGCTTGACAAACAGTGCCGAGCCGACGGGAAGCATGGTCTTGAGCATACCGTCGGGGAAAACGAAATGCGTGCCGTGCTCATATACGACCGACTCGACTTCGCAGGAGTGCGGTTTCTCCGCAAGGCGTTTTTCCATGCGGCGGATATATTTTGCGGTGTCCCAAAGAGCGTCGTCCTCTGCGCCGACAAGAAACAGCTTGCCGCGGATATTCTCGACCTTTATGAATTCCTCCTCGGTAATCGGGTGCGCCGCTTCAGAGTCGTCAAACAGCTTGCGGGAGGCAACCATATTGCCGGTGCGTTTGGACTCCTCCGAGATTATGCGCCAATAGTCAGGGTGCTGATAGCAAAACGACATGTATGGCAAGGGCTTTCCCTTGTAAGAAAAGAGTGATTCTCCCTCGATTGGCCATTCCTTGCAGCCATCCTTTTTGCCCTGCATGAACCCCTGCCACACAAAGTCGCTGGGTGTCATTGCAATGGTTAGAGAAATGTCGCTGAATATCGATGCCGCCGTCAGGGCGAGCGTGCCGGTCGTTGAGGCTCCCGTAATGCCTGTTTTTTCGTTGCCGTGTAATTTGAGCCATGCAACCGCTTTTTCGATGCGTTCAAGGGGATAGTTGTGATGACCGTAGTCCTTTTTCCCGGGCGACATGGTCAATACGTTCACGCCGAGGCGAAGTAGCCACTTCACCGCAGAGCGCGCCATATAATCCTCGGGGTCGTCGCCGAGCATGGCGATGACGGTGCAGTCCGATCCGTCCTTACACGCCCAATACGCGCCGTAAAAGCCATCGCTTTCAAAATCAAAGTGGATGTGTTTCATTCAAAACGCCTCTTTCAAAAGTTGATCTTTACAATCTGCATCTTCATCATTCCGTCACCGACTTTGGCAAGAAAACGGAAAAATCTGCTGACAGAGGGGTCTTTCAAATCATTGTAGCCCAACATATAGCCCCGGCTGGTGACCTGCAAACGGCTATCCCACGCACTGATCTCTTGGGGAGCGTCCGAAACTGCGAAATACGCGCCCACATCCTTGATTTTCGCGCTTTTGAGCCATGTTTTTGCAATCATCTTCACCGCCGTCCGATTTG
>OLPO01000209.1_pt1 | contig 51479 bp, 46 predicted proteins | sample 1672831 | NCBI WGS metagenome assembly OLPO01 (sample SAMEA3136728, study PRJEB25190) | human gut metagenome | reverse complement strand
TATTTTTTACCGACCCCCAGTTGAACTGGGGGTTTATTTACGCTAAAGCTCCAAAAAAAAAATCAGATTCCCCAAGAATCTGATTTTCAGCCATCGTACCCTTGCCGTTGGCATAGAGTCGACAGTGATATCTCCAAGCCTCTCACCCTGGCAGCAGGTGGGAAAGAGGCAGTCGATGCATATTATTCGTGGCCGCGATTTGCGCCGATAAAGTCACCGTAAATCGGTGTTGCCAAGCCAAAGCCGCCGGTAACAGCGAGGATTTGGCCGGTGGTAAAGGCGCTTTCGTCACTTGCAAAGTATACAACCGCAGCAGCAATTTCTTCCGGAGTACCCATGCGCCCGGCCGGTGTGCTCTTTAGGAACACTTCTTTGAAATCGTCGGTGAGAGCATTTTTGACAGCATCGGTTGCTGTCATCCCCGGCAAAACGGCGTTACAACGAATGCCGTTACGCGCTTCTTGCGCCGCCATCAGCTTGGTTAAATAGTTAATGGCCGCTTTGCTGGTGCCGTACGCAATTTGAGAAATGTCCGGAACAATCCCACCAACGGAGGAAATATTGATAATGCTTCCGCCGGTTTCCTGCTTGCGCATCTGCTGAATGGCGCGCTGGCTGGCTCTGAACACACTGTTAATATTGATATTAACAATTTCGGTAAAATAATCCACATCCGTATCGGAAATTTGCATATCCTGACTTGGATCTGAGGTGCCAAAGTTATTGACCAACACGTCAATGCGACCTTCCTTTTCAACCACCTCGTCAATCATGGTATGGAAGCTTTCCGGCTGGGTGGCATCGTTAAACACATAGCCTGCAAATTCACCCCGTGCTGTGATTTCGTCAATCACACCCTGTGCACGTTCAGGATTGCGCGCCGCCAAATACACACGTGCGCCTTCGGCTGCACAGGCTTTGACAATAGCCAAGCCAATCCCACGGGTGGATGCTGTGACAACAACAACTTTATCTTTTAATCTCATTGGATGCTTTGCCTCCCATAAAAACCGCAGTCTATTCTGCGTACTGTCATTATAGTATGTGTCGGCAGGAATGTCAAAGTATTCAGAAAAAAGCATCGTACCGCCCAAACCAGCACCATAAAGCCAGATAACGGACACCCTTTGTGGCATGCCCGTTATTTGATTCTTTTATTCCAGCTATGTGTTAAATATACAACGCCGCTTCCTTGCGTACGCTGCAAGCATCCTTGAGATGCGCCTTAATGCCTTCATAGCGTTCCGTATCAATAGCACGGGCACCCATCGGACAAACAGCAATGCAACGCATGCAGGACATGCATAATGTGGCATCGGCGTGCTTCAAATCGTCCATGGCAATGGCACCGGTTGGACAAGCCTCGGCACACTTTCCGCAGCGAACACAGGCATCGTTTGCTGTCGGTACCATACCACCGCACTTGTATTCCTTGTAAGGGCGATTGCCCGGCAGGGTCACGCTGCTATGGCTGGCACTCATGAGCTTGTTGTTGATGTGTGCGGCAAACAAACGCAATTGTGCTTCGTCGCTTTCATCCGGACGCCCTGTGGCATAATCATGTACAATAGAATGCTCGGCCACCGCTTCCACACCGGCAATCACATGAAAGCCCACGCTTTTGGCAATATCTGCAGTTTCCACGAGCAAATCATCATACGCACGGTTGCCGTACACTGCCACAACCACTGCAGAGGTGCCTTCCCCCTGAAGGCTTGCCAAACGGCGCGCCGCAAGCGGTGGCACACGACCACAGAAGCAAGGCATGGCAATCACTGCCAAATCGCCCATTTCCGCCTTTGAAAAATCGGTGTGACCATCGCACAAATCCACCGTTACCACCTTGTCACCCAAGGCATTCGCCAAAATATCCGCCACGCGTTCGGTGCCACCTGTTGGACTAAACACAATCTTGGTTATTGTCATATTATTTACTTCCTCTCTTTATTCACACACCCAGGACATATGATAGAAGGTATCCTCCGGAATATGCACATCCTTGAGCGCACATTGTTCGAAATGGCCTTTCAAGCCGAGCTGCTGTGCCGTTAAATGAAAATGAGCAAGGGCAATCCCCAAATCCATTTGCTTGAGACGTTTTTCGGCATCGCTCAAGCTTGCCTTGTGGGTTTCATAAAAATAAAAAACGTTGCCTTTTTTGACCACGCGCCATGGCTGCCCATTGGCTGCTGAGGGTGCCCAACGAAGCATTTCCAACGGCACCGCATACTCCCCGGCACTTTCCTCGGTCAGCTGCACCTGAAACCCATCCTCGGTAAAAATATCGCGCCACAATTCACGTTCGTCTGCCTTCATCACACTACGCATGATTTTTTCGGCACTGCCCTTGCGCGCTGCTTCGTAGCCTACCGGTGAAATCGCCGCCAGCCATTCATCCGCACCCACGCCCATCGCACGCGCAAATGGCGGACGCTTAAACGAACCGCCCAGCCACACCGTGCCAAGACCGATGGCCGTCGCCCCTAATAGTAGACTTTCAAATTGATAGCCCATGGCAAGCGGTGACAAGGGCGTCAGCGGTGCACTCACACCCAAAAAGGTTTGCGCACCACGCACAATACCGGAAACGCCGAGCTTTTCGCCCTTGCTTTTATCGGCAATATGGACATGCACCGTTTCGCCAAACGGATTCCCGACCGCCTCCATCATCAATAGCAGCGCTGCACGATCTGCCTCAATAAGTGGCTTATCATTATAGGTTCGCACACTTTTGCGCGCTTTAATGGTCGCAATGATATCATTTGGTTGCATGGCTCTCTCCCATCATTTTTTCTCATTCAACATCACAGACAGCCGGCTGCCCCATTCAAGGGGTAAGCCGACACAAAATATTTACACCACACGGACACTACGTTACAATGCTATTGTGACACGAAGGGAGTTTTTTATGAAGAAATTATTTACCACTTTCTGCATTTCGTTGCTCGTACCAACACTCACTGCCTGTATCGGCAACAACACCCCTACCTACGACATTGCCGCACCCGGCCAATGGACCGACGGTACCTATACCCAAAGTGCTGAAGGCCATCGCGGTCAATTTCCGGTGACGGTAACCATCAAAGACGGAAAAATGACCGACATCCAAGTCGGCACAAACGAGGAAACCCCGGACCGTGGCGGCAAGGCCATCAAAAAGCTACCCCAAGCCATGCTCGATGCCCAAAGCTACGATGTAGACGGCATATCCGGCGCCACCCAAACCTCCGACGGCTTAAAGGATGCCGTAGCACGTGCCTTAGCAGAAGCCTCCACAGACACAACCCCATAATCCCACAACAATCAAAGCACAGTCCTACGGGGCTGTGTTTTTTAATATGAACATTGTTCAACTTACCTTTGAATACGTGATATATCCCCCCTCATAAATGCATTCCCCACAAAAAATACGCTCTGCAAATTCAGTACCGAGTCAGGCTCCACAAGGGAAATGCTTACTTATTCTGGCTCGCCGCAGATTTGGCTTTAGAACGGTGCCGTGTGGCTTTCTTGATCACATGGTCGTACTCGATCAGTCCGGCATCCATCTCGCGGATGAAGTCCTCTACGGCAATGGTTGCCACTTTGGTACTGCCCAGCTTGACCGCCCGCAGCAGCTTGACGCTGATGCAGAGGTCCCGCGGCCTTTTTCGCTTTGGATCGTCAGTGTCCCCCCGACCATGGCGGCCAGACGGGCGCGCACGTTGTCGATGTCGATGTGAGTGCGTCTATCATATTTCATCTTGATAAATGTGATACAACATATTATAATGTAACTAATTTTCAAGTACTGTCACACAGAAATAGGGGATGAAACATGTATAGCATCAGAAAGCGTGCGTTATCTATCGTTTTATTGGTCGCTATGATATTGACGCTGATGCCTGTATCTGCGGCTGCGGAAGATGGCGAAACGGCGCAGGCAGCGCCGCATATCCTTTCAACCATAAGGCATGAGGTGGATGGCGATGGGGCGGAAACCGGACAGATCACCGCCCAGATCGAAGCATATCTGACTGACTCCGCCAACAAGACCCGCACGGTCAAGCCCTGCGACATCATCTTCTTGGTCGAGCAGTCCACCTTTATGAACACCCAGAGCAACACCGCATTATATGGACAGGAACGGGCGGATATTCTTGACACCATGGAGAAGATGCTGGATGCCATCCCGGCGCCCACGACAGGTGGCGAACACCGGGTGGCGATTTCGGGTTATGGACGCATCAATAATCCCGGCAATTCGGATACCTATGTCGAAAATCAATATCCAGGGAAAAAGCTGGATTCTTCCGCGAACCAGAGTTTGAATACAGGCTATTATACCTGTGAAAATAACGCCCCGGTGTTCCACTCCGCAAATGGATGGACCGAGTGGAGCCAGATGGAAGGACACGATGAAAAAACGCTGCCTCAGATGCCGGACGGCTATCTTGCGAATGTGGCCTATAACGATGTGTTTATGAGCGTTTCCGACGCCAAGGATGTCATCGACGCAGATAAGATGGTGTCCTGGCACGCACAGGCCTCCCGTATGGACGCCGGGCTGCAGCTGACAGAAAAGCTGGCACAGATCGCAGCGGATAAAAAAGCGTCCGGTGAGGACCGGAATCTGATCGTCTTCATCGCCGCCAGTTCCCTGCCCTATCAGAACCAGGGCGGCGGATATCAGACGCTCCGCCCCGAAGCGGCGATTGAAGCGGCAAAAAAATTGAAGGAATCCTATGGCGCAACGATTTTTGGCTTTGGCGACTTCAACAAACTGAACCTGAACAATGGGCTCACAGAAGAAGAACAGCGGAACAACTTCAATGCAACGATGGCTTCTATCTGCGGCAGCGCCGGTACAACCGATGGCGCTTCCTATTTCAAAGGGCTGAGCCAAGCGCACGACATTGATGAAGCGTTGAGCGAGCTGCTGATTCAATTCGATGCCAACGTGAATCCCAATGCGGAAAAACTGCCCATCAATGTGACCTCTTTTCAGGAAGCAGGAAGTGAACATATCTCCCATACCTGGGCGCAGATAAAAGCGCAGCACCACATTCTTTCCAGCAGCTCGATCAACGAGATCGCCTCTGTCGATTACTACCGGTTTACAGGGTATGGTGCAGACAATACTCCCCAGTTTGATATGTCGGCACCTGTAAGACATGCCAATCTCAGCATTTCTAAGATTGGAAACGGGGACAGCATTCAAACAACCCTGAACCTTGTGCCCATCCCGCCCGCAAAGGAGGGGGGCCGTGCTTACGGAGAAAAGGCTGTGATCACCATTACCGACCCCGTATGTGTGGATTATAAGTGGATAGGCGACTGGAAACCGCCATTTGACCCGCCCAGCCACGAACATGCGGCGCGCAATACGACCATCAGCCCTGCAAACCCGACACAGCAGGGGGTCAGCACAGAGAATGTAAAGCTGAAATTTGACGGTTGGTACCGTCTCTGGAACGACAGCGTGGATAAGGATGAAGACGGGAAGAAGATCTGGAACTATAATGGCCAGAAATATGTTTCCTATCAGAATATCATATACGACGCATTCGGCAGCGATTTACAGCTTTACGGCCGTTGGGTGCCGTCCATTGATGTGAATTTCCATTGGATCGGCTCTGTGATCCCGAAGGACTTGGACGAGCCGTCCTCGGTTTCCCTTTCCCTGGATGACGCCGGCGGATGTTTCTATCAGGCCGACCCCCCCACTTTGGATGGCTATGAATTTGACGGCTGGTATAAGGACCCCGCCTGCACCGAGCGTTATAGCAGCAATGGCGAAAAACTGAGTGCAAATACAGACCTTTATGGGTGTTGGGCAAAGCTCGGCACAAAAGAGGTTACTTTTACCGTTGTAAACGGCAGTTGGAACACAGAAAGCACCTGGTACAAACAACAAGCCACCAGTACGGACGATGAAAACTCCGTTACCGTTCAGGTTCCCCTGCGCAACGGCAAAGGCACCCTCGCCACGGATCTGATCCCTTATGTCGATCACGATGATATGAAGCCTTCGGCTGGATATAAGGCACCCGGTACTTGGGGAAAGCTTGCGCCGGATATCAATGCGGATGCCATCACGGAGGACGGGACCTATCGGTACACCTACACCTTCCCAGAAGCGGATACGTATACCATCACTTATCGGTGGATGCCGGGTACAGAGGTACCGGAGGACGTAAGCTTGCCTGCGCAGCAGTCTGACAAAGAAACCAGCAGCGGAGCGAAGCCTACGTTTTCTATTCAGCAGCCCACGAAATCTTCTGACGACAAGTGGCACTTTGACGGTTGGTACACTACATCGGAAACCGATCAGCCGTTTTCAAGCACCACATATTCGTTTGACAATGCGACTGAGAAAAACCTGACGCTCTACGGCAAATGGAGCCATGATCCCTGCACTGTAACTTTTTATGCAGATTATGCCCAACCGGCCCTTGGACATTTCAACGATGGTTCCTATTCCGTCAGCTATAGCGTTCCCTATGGTTCTAAGCTTGCAGAAAAAGTTCCTGCGCCGGCTCCCAATAGCACTGCCAAATACTATTTCGAGGGATGGATGGACAACTACGAAAATTCCAATTCTGATATCTTCTACACCAGCAGTGCGATTCAGACGATGACGGTGAAGTGTGACTGGAACTTTGTTGCCCAATGGTGGCCTGTCGTTACCTTTGACGCCAACGGCGGAACGTGGGAGCTTTCCGAAGGTCAGCCGGATATCCGATATGTTCCGGTACCGGCAAATACAAACAACCATATCGATGCGCTACGTCCGCCTGTGAAAGAGGGATATACCTTCCTCGACTGGTATGATAAGGATACAGGGAAAATCATTGATTTCAACACCGAGACATTTACTGGTGCAAAGACCGTTTATGCCCGCTGGGCAAAAAATGCCACAGTTACGTTTAAAATTGTAAACGGTTATTGGTCCGACAAAACAGCCGAGGACAGAAATGTTACCGTTGTGCTGTATCCCCAGGCAGACGGCTCCGTCGGCGGCACACTGCCCGCAAGCTCTGTGCCCTCCATTATGATCCCGGCGGCAGGCTATGAAAACGCAGCCGGCAGTTGGGATGTTGCGCCGAATATCGAACCGAACGGTATTGTGGATTCTGTGACCTATACATATACCTTTGGCCAGACGCACGGCGGCGGCAGTACGTCGACGAAACTGACGCTGCACTATGAGAGCAACGGCGGAACAACCTACAAAGATGAAACCTATGCCGCCGGCACCGTTGTAACCTTGGACAAGGTACCATCCCGAGAAGGCTACAGCTTTACCGGATGGTATGCCGACAAGGAACTGACTCAAAAAATTACATCCATCAAAATGACCGGCGGCAAAACCGTGTATGCAGGCTGGAAAGCAACCGGCGTACCGGGCATGCTGAACGGCGATGACCATGACGCCTACGTATACGGGTATGTCGATGGAACCGTTCGCCCAAAAGCAAACATCAGCCGTTCCGAAGTAGGCGCCATCTTCTTTAGACTGCTCAAAGAAGACATTCGCAACGACAACCTGACCACAGAAAACAGCTTCAACGATGTCGTAGACGGCATGTGGTGCAACGAAGCAATATCCACCATGGCAAAATTGGGCATCATCAAAGGTCGCAATACAGAAACCTTTGACCCAAATGCATCCATCACCCGTGCTGAATTTGCAGCCATATGCGCACGCTTTGACACCGGCGATGTTACCATCACCAATAACTTCACAGACATAGCCGGAAACTGGGCAGAAAAAGAAATCAGAAAAGCAGCAACCCTTGGTTGGATAGCCGGCTATTCAGACGGAAGCTTCCGACCAAACAACAACATCACTCGAGCAGAAGCCATGACAATGATTAATCGTGTACTGTGCCGCATGCCATTAACACCGGATGACTTACTTGACGGCATGATCGTATGGCCGGACAACAAGCCAAAAGACTGGCACTATCTTGCCGTACAAGAAGCAACCAACAGTCATGAATTTGAACGCAAAGGCGAAGTAAACGAAAAGTGGACAAAACTGACCAACGGCTCTGACTGGAGACAGTCTCAGTAAAATCTATTCATAGCAATCACCTATTCCTGCTTTTAAGGGGCTGTTGTACAAACCCCAACAAAAAGACCAGAGTTATTTAGCCCAAAGGCTTTACAACTCTGGTCTTTTGCTTTAACGTTAACAGTGCAAAATGAAACGGATAAAGCAATAACAGCATATCGAAATTGAGGAGAAAAGTTAACAATTTATAATTTCGAATGCAGACAGAAATTCAAATCGACAAACATCATGCGCTCTGTCAGGCAAGCGACTAGCTTGAGGAACTGGACTATACAATGAAACTTGAAATAGCCCAAAAATATTCCACTTGAATATAGCGTACATCCTGCATGGCTTTGGTCGCTTCGCGCTCCGTTTTGAAGCCACCCTTTTCAACTTGCTTCCGCTTGCCATCGACAAAACCTAAATCAATGCGGTAAGACCACGCATTGTTGTATATTTTTCGCACGCTTCCTTTCATGCTGTTTTCTCTCCTTTGTATTGTTTCCTAAGCAGAGTATAACAGCCTAAAAGAATGACGGCAAAAAAACAGCCCACAGATTTTAGTCGGGTGAAGTGCCCGCAAACCCGCATGGCGTCTAGGGTTTTCGGCATTTTTGTGGGCTGTGGGCAGAAAATCTCTCGGTATCGAGTGGACAGCCCACGGATTTTGCCGGGCCAGCATATAGACGCAAAAATGCGGCTCACACTTACCTGTGAACCGCATTTCTGTTACTGCGTATCTTTTGTGCTGAAAACCGCTGGAATCACTGGCTTTTTGCCATTACCGAGGCTAGCTCCAGCACGGATATACAGACTTTCTTACTTGTTGAAGTAACGCTTCAGCAAGCCCTCGAAAGCCTTGCCGTGGCGTGCTTCGTCGCGCGCCATTTCATGAACGGTGTCGTGAACAGCATCGAGGTTCAATGCTTTTGCACGCTTAGCGAGGTCAGTCTTGCCGGCGGTTGCGCCGTTTTCAGCTTCTACACGCATTTCGAGGTTCTTTTTGGTGGAATCGGTTACCACATCGCCGAGTAATTCAGCAAACTTTGCAGCGTGTTCTGCTTCTTCCCAAGCGGCCTTTTCCCAGTAAAGGCCGATTTCAGGATAGCCTTCGCGGTGTGCTACGCGCGCCATTGCGAGGTACATCCCAACTTCGGTGCATTCGCCTGCGAAGTTTGCTTCGAGGTCAGCACGGATATCTGCAGGCACATCGCTTGCAATCCCTACAACGTGTTCAGCAGCCCAAGATAAATCGCCGGTTTGTTCTACAAACTTTTCTGCCGGTGCACCGCATTGTGGGCACTTTTCCGGTGCTGCATCGCCTTCATAAACATAACCACATACGCCACATACCCATTTAGCCATAATAATCAATCTCCTATTCTTTGTTAAAATCTCTGTGTAAAATCCAATGTTGTTAGTTTTATTATAATCGTTTTGTTTTTGGTAACTCAAGGCTTATCGCCTCTTTACAATGTTAAGTATATAATACATAACCTTACATGTCAAGTTAATTTTAATTAAATGAGATATATTTTTACATTCCGTTTTTAGCGGTCCTCACTTTCCCACACTTCCAACAGCGCCGGCACATCTTTGAGTGATACGATTTCTGCATCGGGGTGCCATTCGGTGTTGTTTTCGTGGCCCCATGGGTTAAACCAAATGGTACGCATGCCCATTTGAATGCCGCCACGCACGTCAGCATTAATGCCATCACCAATCATGACAGAGCGTGCAGCATCGACACCGCCCAAAGTGGCAAAGCAGGCTTCAAAGAAATCGGCGCTTGGTTTGACACAGCCCAGATCGCTGGACACAAAGATGGCATCAAAGTAATCCTCCAGCCCGCATTTATGAATGCGGTTATGCTGCACCTCGCCCACACCGTTGGTAACCAGACACAGGCGGTATTGGCTGTGCAGCTCTTGCAGGAGTGCTTCGGCACCCGGCACCAAAAAGCACGCATCCTCCATAAGATGGTCATAGGTATCCGAGAGCACCTTGGCATCAACGGCAGGATTTATCTCGTTTACCAATAGTTCAAAACGGCGCACGCCCACCTCTTCAAGCTCAAGCTCGCCCTGTTCGAGCAATAGCCATTGCGCCACGTTGATATCCTGATAACGGGCAATCACCTCAGGCGTTGGCGTAATGCCATTCATGCTCAGTGCCTTTCCCAAAATATGGTCTTCGATGGCATAAAAATCAAGCAGGGTATTGTCGAGGTCTATAAAAACGGTATCAATGGTCATTTCACATGAATCCTTTCTGCGTAGATATAAAGAAAGCGCAGCCCGACCTTCGTTGGTAAAAGTAAGAACTGCGCAAATGATTTAGTTGTTGATGGTATCGGGTGTTGTCGTTTCCGCTTCTTCCGGTGGGAATAGGTGAATGATGTTGTTGCGGTCCATGTTCACCAGCACGGAGAGGGCGATTGGGAACCCAAACAGCCCAATCACGCCAAAGAATTTTAAGCCCACAAACATGCACACCAAAGTCACCAGCGGATGAAGGCCGATTTGCTTGCCAACAATACGTGGTTCAATGATGTTACGCACCACGATGATGATGATATAGAGGGTAAACACGCCCAGTGCAAAGGCTTTGTCGCCCAACACGGCGGATATAAGTGCCCATGGAATCAGCACGCCCCCGGTGCCCAGGATTGGCAGAATGTCAAAGATTGCCACCAGCAAGCCCAAAAGCATGGCATTTTGCACCCGTAGGAGAGAAAAGCCAATAGCAAGCTCAAAAAAGGTGATAAAGAAAATCAGCGAATAGGATTTTACATATTTACCAATGGTGTTTTTGACATAACCGATGGCGGTTTCCACGGTTGGACGTTTTTCCTGCGGAATAAAGCGTACAGCCTGTTTTCTGAGGTAATCATAATCTGCCACGATAAAGAAGGTGGATACAATGGTAATCAAGACCTTCAAAAGCAGCCCCGGAATCATCGTCAAGGTATTGGTGAGAAGCCCCACGCCCTTCATGGAATACTCTGTAATATATAGACGCATATTTTGCAATAAATCCATAAAAATCGCATCGATTTCTTTGGTTAGGCTCGGGTCGATATTTTCCACAAATTCGTTGACTCGAGCATAAATCATCCACATAGCAGGGACGATATAGCTTTCATACAGCGCCGGAATATGGGCAATCATATCGCCGACCTTTTGAAAAAGCTGCACCCCAAAGTTAACCACCAGATAGGCGCAGATTATATAGAACACTGCACACAGTAGCAGCGCCGCCGCACGTTTGAATTTCGGTGCGTTTTTCGCCACCAGACGAATCAACGGCTGTAGCAATAGCGTCACCACAAGCGCCAGCAAAAACGGCATCAATACTGGCAATAAATATTTTGCACCGACAAAAAGCAGTGCGCCAATCAAGCCGTAAAAAATCAAATTAACAATAAATCGTTCTTTTTTTTGAAAGCTGCTCATCACATGCTCCTTTCCCTTTATTGGGAAGCCACGCTTCCGCATCCGTTGCCCCTAGCAGGCAACCGACGCTACTACTATAACATATTTCCTACTCATACGCCATTTTTTGGCGCGCAGAAAAAAAGAGACACCGCGCAGGTGTCTCATCATCGTCTAGGCGTTGCGATAGCCGGAAATACAGAAGGCATCGGAGCCACCATGGGTGGTAATCACGCCACCGGCATTAATCCAACGTACCTCCTTAAAGCCATGGCTATAGGCGTATTGAATGGTTTCTTCCTTAAGTGCTTCAGAAAAGCCATGGGTGCAACCCAGCCACAGCAATTCGCGGTCCAGATTACGATCGTTGAAGTAGTCGTCCATGAGCTTGAGCACCGCTTTTCGCATCTTGCCGCGGTATTTTTTGCCGGCTTTGATGTAGCCGTCCTTGTCCAAGATAATTTCCGGATGAATGTTAAAGATATTGCCAATCAGTGCCGCACTGTTGGTTACGCGACCGCCGGCACGCATGTAGTCAATGTTGCTGATTAAGCAGCTCATTTCCACAGATGCACAAATGCGCACCGCTTGTGCTTCGATTTCCGCCAAGCTCCATTCCGGATGCGCTTCCAATTCTTCGGCCAAGCGAACAACCGCCGCACATTGTCCCACGGTAAGCAGCTTGGTATTGATAAAGCTGATGTTTTTGCGCCCTTCGGCGGCAATTTCAGCACTGCGATACGCACAGGTGGTCACCGCAGAATATGCCAAATAGAGGATATGGCAGTCCGGATGCTCCTTGTCAATCTGTGCAAACACTTCGGCAAAATCCCCAGGATTGCATCCGCTGGTAAGCGGCACAGCACCGGTTCGTTCGTAATACATGCACACCTCTGCCGGTGGAAAATGCCCGTCCTTCTTTGTAATATCTCCAAATGTTACATGCATCGGTACAATATAAATATTGTGTTTTTCTGCCAATTCGCGTGGAATGTCAGAGCCTGATTCCGCCACAATCACATATTCCTGCATCGTACGCACCCTTTCTTTTTACTAAAACCGTATTCTCCCCAAAATTGTATACACTGAACATTTTCTTCATTTTAGTATAGCATCCTTGCCCATGCAAGCTGAATCCTTGCACCTCTTGCAAAAATATTGCGTTATCTTTCCCTCTTATTATACGTTGTTGTCGTATTGAACACAAACATAAACCTCTCGTGTTCACCATTCATTGTTCATTGCATTTCAAGATTCAATCGGGTACAATCTATTTTGTTTCAAAATTAATCCTCGGAGGAATCACCATGACCGACCGTTACGACCATTTATCCCTTGAGCAGCTGCATAGCTTCGCGCTCTATGCCTGCTCCAAAGAAATCATCCGCGCATCCAAGCCGCTTCTTGCCGACATTGACCTTACCTATACCCAAGCTCTCGCCATGCTCGTTATCTGGGAGCACGGCCAAATCAGCAGCAAAGAGATGGGCAAGCTGCTCTATCTGGATTCCGGCACCCTCACACCGGTGCTCCGCGCCTTGGAGCAAAAGGGTTTGATTCGCCGCGACCGCGATCAGCGCGACGCCCGCAACCTCGTTATCACCATCACCCAAGCGGGCATTGACCTCAAGGAAAAAGCCGCGCCCCTCATTGATAAGCTAAACGGCCAGCTCGGTCTTTCCGCAGCAGAAGCCAACCAACTGGCACAGCTTTTGCGCACGGTTCTGCGCACACTCAACGCATAATAAAACAGCACCCGAAATGGCGCACCTCGGGTGCTGTTTTGTTATGTCGTTGTCATTGCTACGAAATCGTCCTTGTTCACGCCTTTCGCATTTCTGAAGCTTTGAAATATTGCGTGCTCAAGCGTTTCACTTCATTGCGCATCTGTTGAATCACATCATCTGGGCCGATGATTTTTACACGGTCGCCCAAGCCCACTACCCAGCCCAAAAATTGCAAGCTTGGGATGACATTAACCGACACCACAAAGGCACGCTGGCCTTTTGGGATGCACGTTACGTCCTTGCCAAAACGATCGATAATCACACCTATCATGTCTATGTCACATTCCAAGGTCACACGCCGTTCTTCGCCGCCGAACATCCCGAACATGCATTTCGCATAGGCACCAAAGTCAAAGTTGTTGAACGCCTCCTTGCCTTGGCGTGGTTCGTCCACCACGTAAATGTCCTTAATCTTATCCACGCGGTAATGTCTGATGCTGTCTGTTTCCGGTGAATACGCCACCAGATAATAATAATCGTTGTTAATCATGAGCTGCCACGGGCTGGCATAATACCAAGCCCCATCATTGCGTGGTACCATGTTGCCCTTGATGTCCCACTTACAATAATGAAAGCGAATTTGCTTTTCGGCGCTAATCGCCGCATGCAATGCATCCACATTATTAAAGACAAGGCGATTGGTTGTTTTCACGCGTCCGTTTAGCTCCACCTGTCTGTTTAGCGCATCGGCATCAAAACGGCTCACCAAGCCGCTCAGCTTTCGAATTAACGATTTTGTCTTGGCATCAGTAATAAATTTGGCCGCTTCAATGCTATCCACCAAAATCTTGAGCTCCGCCAAATCAAATTGGCGTGCCCCTAAATGATAATAGGTGTTGCGGCCCTGTCGCTGGCTGATGATGTCAATGCCAAAGCGTTCCAGCTCTGCCATGTCCGAATAAAGTGTTTTTCTATCTGCATGAACGCCCGCTTTTTTGAGCTTATCTACGATTTCTGTCATAGTCAGCATATGCTGATCGTCGGTTTCCTCTGCCATAATCTTCAATAAATGAAGCATTTTTAGTTTTTGATTATCTCCCCTAGCCATATTCCTTCCCCCCTGCGCACCTTTGTTTCTATCTTATCGTAAATACACCGTTCTGCATAGAACATTATGCTTTATCGGTAGCAATCCTCACGTGCCAATAGCTCGCTCCATCTTGCTGAAATAAACCTTGCATACAGCAATGCCGGCAGTCCATAACAGCCAAGAGCATAGGCATCGTTCATTTCAACCAAAAGTGTCCGCCCTTCTTTGGTCACACAAATATCCAAGCTACACGCTGCAGGACGTGCATCCCATTGTCGAAACGCCGCCATCATGGCATCCAATGTCGCCATATCGTAGTGATAGCGATACCCTTCATATGCCAAATGTGCAATACTTCCGTAAGGACGCACATCAATAAGCGTGTCATAGCGAATAAAGCCACGCCACTCTGCGACAATGTCAATCGGTTCGCTCACAAACACCTCAACATCTGCCTCACTGTTGCCACAGCCTACTAAATCGGCAATCGAACGAATACATTTGCCGGTAAACACCTTGCTTTCCACCGGCTTCACAAAATTTCCGGCTGACCAAAGCGTTTCATCGCTTGCAATGTGGTTCATGGTATCCTTCCATATCTTGCGCCCCAAAAATGGCTTCATCACCGCGGGATAATCAGGTATTGACGGATACACGCCGAACTTTGCAAATATTTCACCGCATTGTTGAATATAATCCAGCACAATGTCATCCGCACTGACAGCATCGTATATCTCATCAATCGTATGGTACGGCACCAATGTTGCCCCCAGCTCTCGAAAGCCCATCATGGCAGTGGCAATGTTGACACTATGCGGTATGTCCCATTGCATGTCGTTGTCATAGCGGGTTTTCACCCAGACCTTGCCCATAGCACGCACCCTCCTTTGCCAATTCACAAACCACGCCATCCTGAAGCACATAGCGCACAATGCCTGTTGCGGTATCGCCGATTTTGTCATACAAGCGACCGGCGCTCATGCTTTCGCCGAGCACCGTATAGGGGCTATTGGCCACGTGCCCCACTACGCCGAGCCCGGACAGGGTGACTTGGATGGCTTCTCTATCAAAAGGATTGTCCGGCTCCTTTTGGAGCGTCACCGCCATGTCCGGCTTAAAAAATGCCATGCCCAAATAGTGCTTTGTGCCGGTGATTGTAAAATACATCTTCGTCATTGTAATGCCCCTTTCTGTTTTGGTAGTCTTTCACGTTCAATGCTTTTTTCTTTCTCTTATAGTAGCAAACGAGGTGTCCAAAAAATTTCCCTTGATGGCTTTCTAATAAACTTTATTGCAAAAAATGCCCAACCGTCTGTCGACGATTGGACATTTTTCGAAGATATGAGTGTTTATTGTTCGAGGAGGGCCTCATAAAGCATGAGGTCTGTGTCCTTGAAGACATTAAATATTACATGCTGAATACTTGACGGGGTGCGCATGAAATCTTTGACGGTAGCAACGGCAATTTCTGCGGCGCGAGCATTGGGAAAGCCAAATTCGCCGGTGGAAATGCAGCAAAAGGCCACGCTTTCGAGGTGGTGTTCCGCCGCCAGCTGCAGGCACGCACGATAACAATCAGCAAGGGCTGTTTCATCCGCTTCGTGGAGGGCGCCGCGCACTATTGGGCCAACCGTGTGCAGGATATATTTTGCCGGCAGATTAAAGCCGGGCGTTATTTTTGCTTGGCCGGTCGGTTCCAAATGGCCCTGCGCTTCCATGATTTCCGCGCAAAGGTTACGCAGCTGAACGCCCGCAAAGGTGTGAATGGCATTGTCGATACAACCGTGGTTGGGGTGGTAGCATCCGGTCATACTGCTATTGGCCGCATTAACGATGGCGTCACAAGCAAGCGTGGTAATATCTCCTTGCCACAGATAGAGCCCCGGTTGAACGGCTTTGAGATCGGCAAGGTATGTGACGCCCTTGGCTTGGGTTTCTCGGATTAAATATTCATCCTGTATTTGCAAAAATGCTTCATTAATAGGGCCTGCTTCACGCACGTTCATAAGTCCACGCAAAAGCTTGCGCTGTGCACCTGCATCGGCGGGAATTTGCACCTCACCGTGGGCAGGGTTTTCTTTAATGAGAGCTTCAATCAAATAACGACGGCGTTCCAACTGATCCATGGTGTTCCTCCTTTTTGGGGACACGCACATCCCCGCTATACGTTCAAATCACGAATAACATCTGCCACATGTTCCATTTTATTGAGCTCGCCCACACGTGCCCCACAGAAGATAAGGCCGTTATCGACATCGCCCTTCACCGCATTGATGAGGGCTTGGCTGATGCAGTAAGGGGTTTGCGCCGGATTGCAGGCAGAAAGGCAATTGTAGCAACCCTTTACCGGAATAGGGCCCTCAGCTGCACGTTTCACGAATGGATTATTGAGGGCACGCCCCGGCATTCCTACCGGACTATTCACAATCACAGCATCAGCTTCGGTGGCGGCAAGATAAGCATCTTTGTAGGCTTGCGCCGCATCACATTCATAGGTTGTTACAAAACGGCTTGCCACCTGTACACCGCTTGCACCGAGCGCAAGAACATGGCTCACATCATCAGCATTCATGATACCGCCGGCTACAAAGACAGGGATGGTTTTCTGATACAAGTCTTCGTAGCTATGAACCACTGTGAGGATATCTGCGATTTCTGCACCGAACGCAATCGCCTCCACATCGGCAAGCGCTTCTTTTTTGAAGCCCAAATGACCGCCGGCCTTTGGGCCTTCAATCACCACGAAGTCCGCACAGTAATCGTGCTTGCTGTGCCAATATTTGAGAATCACCTTCGCAGATTTTGCACTGGAAACAATCGGTGCCAATGCCACATCAAAGCCGGTGGCAAATTTCGGCAAATTGGTTGGAAGCCCGGCGCCGGAAATAATCGCATCTGCACCGGCAGCGCAAGCGGTTTTGACATAGTTTTCATAGTCTTGGGTCGCGGTCATGATGTTCACTGCGACCATGCCCTTGCCTTCGGAAAGGCGCTTGGCTTGCGCAATGTGCTGAGGAAGCACCTTCAAATTTGTTGCTTCCGGTGCTTGGCGAAAGCCTTCGCAATCATAGCCGATTTGAGCGGCGCTGATGACGCCCATCGCCCCTTCCTTGGCTACAGCACCGGCAAGGCTTGCGCGGCTAATGCCAACGCCCATACCACCTTGAATAATGGGGATGTCTAATGTGTGGGTGCCAATAACTACAGGTTTCATTTATTGTCCTCCTGGGTTGTGTCGTTAATATATTTTAATTGGGGATCCTTTTCCTTGATAATCTCAATCACTTCATTGACCAACGCAATGAGCCGGGTGGTTTTTTCCTCGCCCAAGGCTTCGGTTACCCCACCGATATAGCGAATCACTGCGTCATGCTGAGTCATGAATTTTTCGAGGTGGTTCTCGTTCAAACGAATATGCACACGACGCTTGTCGCTGTCAGTACGCTCGCGGGTAATCATGCCGTGGTCCTCCATATATTGAAGGGTACGATTCATTTGTGATTTTTGCATGCGGAGCTCGGCACAGAGTTCGCTTGCAGTCACATCCTCGCTTTGGTTATGGGTCAAATAGCGCAAAATGGAGGCCACGTTGTAAGGAATGAGCGCCGAAACACGGTCGTTATTAATCACAGAAGATACTTCCATCCATGCGCCTAAGAGCGCTTCGTTCAAATCATTCATCGCAGACTCCTTACTATTGGTTTACATTGTTAACTGTTCACAGTGTAAACTTTTATCCTTTCCTTGTCAAGCACAGTGCTCTTACGAAACAGAGCGCCGTATAGGAGCGCTCGCAAGCATATGATTTGTGGTACGCTACAACTTTTGACACTGCAATCTTTTATTGACACCAACATTATTGGATTGCATGCACAAGAAAGGTTCGCTATTATTATAAGTAGGCAATAGACGCTGTGCGCGTCTATAGAACGATACATCGGAGGAGGAACTTTCCTTTATGAATAAACGGATGAAATCTATCATGAGCGGGCTTTTGGCCGCACTCTTGATAGCGAGCCCCCTTGCGCCACTGCCTGCCAGTGCAGCTGAGGATAAAAGCCCGCTTGCGGAAAATATTGACACCGCAAGCATCAACCCGGCCTATGTAGAATGGGTCAACGATGGTCAAACCGGCTATGCACCAAGCGCGCAGGATTTTTCTTATCTCGCGGAAAGCTACACTGCGACCCAAGCAGCCACACCACGTGTCGCCAATCATGGTGCCCAAGCCTTGCCGGCGCAATATGATTTGCGTCAATCCGGCAAGGTCGACCCCGTCTACGATCAAGGCAGCTCCGGCATTTGCTGGGCCATCGCCGCCAACTCTGCCGCTTGCGGGAGCATCAAAACCCAAGTTCCACAGCTCGCCCTTTCGGCAGTGCACACTGCATGGTTTTGCTACACCGGCAACGAAGAAAAAGAATTTGCGCCAAATACAAGCGCCTATCTTTCCGGCGGCAATGACGGGCGTGCCGTGGCAACCATGGCAGCCTGGAAGGGCCCTATTACTGCCGATAAGGCACCACTTGTAATCAAAAGCCTTGCGCCTCTTTCTGAGGATATGCGCTACATGGCCGACTATCATTTGCAAGACGCCTACTATATGCCAAACGGCGTTTATTACGATATTTTCCAAAATGCTGACGTTGCCACCACCATTACCAAGCGCATTTTGATGGACGTGGGGCCTGTGAGCTTGAACTATTATTCCCATGGGACTGATACCTACAACCCTGTAACCTACGCCTGCTATAACGACACCGAGCGCAGCTCGGACCATGCGGTTTTGATTGTGGGCTGGGACGATCATTTTTCTAAGAGCAATTTTGTCAGTGGAAACCAACCTGAGCACGACGGCGCATGGCTGGTACGCAACAGCTGGGGCACCAACTGGGGCGATGACGGCTATTTCTGGATTTCCTACGAGGACAAGAGTCTGGTTTCGGGCAATGCTTACCTTTTGGAAAGTGCCGATAACTATACCCGCAACTACCAATACGATACCAACGGTTGGTCCTTTTCTGCCAATACCGACCGTCACAATCAAAACGTTGCAACCGCTGCCAACATATTTACCGCGGCAAGCAACGAACAGCTCGAAGCGGTGAGCTTCTATACCACCGATGCCAACGCCGAATATTCCATCAGCGTTTATACCGGCGTCACCCCGGGCGAGCCTGAATCCGGCACATGTGTGCTCAAGGGGCAACGTGGCCGCGAGCCTTATGCCGGCTACCACACCATTGAGCTTTCTGAGGCGGTCAAGCTCACACAGGGCGAAGCCTTTAGCATTGTGGTGACTTTCAAAAATCCAACCTACAACCAACCCTTGGCCATTGAATGGTGCCCAACCCCGGATAATCAAACCGTGCCAGCCTATATGGGAACAGGTGGCGAAAGCTATATCCTAAAGGATGGCACTTGGCAGGATATTGCCGGCCACACCGGTACCGGCTACTACATCACCAATGTTTGTATCAAGGGCTTTACCAACCCATTGCCGGCAGACGGTGAAGCCGTTGGCACTGTGCATTTTTCTGAAATCGAAGGCCCTGTGGCCGACCACACCACGCTTACCTTGGATTGTGCCGACAATGCCACCATCTATTGGAGCAATGGTGGCCCTTACCAAGCGTATACCGGCCCTATCGCGTTGGATGATTTGACCAATTCCTACGACAAAATGCGCATCAGTGCTTATGCCGAAAAAAACAGCAAACATGGCAATACCGTCACCCGCACCTATACCCGTGCACGTGCCCAATTGACCGATTTGGCCGTAAAATATGACGGGCAAATTCAGCACTTCAGCACCGCAGATGGCAGCGCGCGCAATTTTTCCTTGCCAAGAGATGTCGAAACCGTGCAGGTCATGGCACAAAGCGGCGATACCATCACCATCAACGGCAAGGTAACACCATCGGCGCAATGGAGTGCACCGATTAAGCTGACACCACATCAAACCACCAGCGTTACCGTCACGGCAACAGCACCCAATAAGGATATCGGCGATTACACCATCAACCTGCATCCAAGTGGGATTACGCCACAGGATCCAAACGCCTTACAGCCACATCCATTGGTGTTGGCGGAGGAACCGGAAAACGGCTCCGTGATTTTCTCGCCAACGAGTGCCACCAAGGGGAGCACCGTCACCATCACCATTACACCGGACAAGGGCTATGAATTGGATACCCTGCAAGTCGCCGACGAAAACGGCCACATCATTCAAACCCGCGCCTTGGGGAACGGTCGCTATTCCTTCACCATGACCAACTGCACCTTGTATCTCAAGGTAACCTTTAGTAAACGCCCGGCCGATGCACCACCGTTTCTCGATGTCAATTCGAATGCTTGGTACTATAAGCCGGTCAAATACGTGTACGACAACCATCTCATGGTCGGCACCACCGACACCACCTTCTCACCGAACAGTGCTGTTACCCGTGCGATGGTTTGGGCAGTGCTTGCCCGTGAATCCAATGCCACCCTCGAGGAGGGCGAACAATGGTACAGCGGTGCACAGCAATGGGCCATTGATAACGGCGTGTCTGATGGGCTCAATCCTTTGCAGCCGGTCAGCCGTGAAGAGCTGGTGACCATGCTTCACCGCTACAGCAATACCCCTACAGGCCATGATAATTTGAGTCATTTCACCGACAAGGACACCATCTCCTCTTGGGCATTGGATGCCATGAAATGGGGCGTGGATGTGGGCCTTGTGAGCGGATTGGACAATCATACCTTGGCACCAAAGGCCGGTGCCAGTCGTTCACAACTTGCAACCATTCTTATGCGCTACATTGAAAACATTGCCTAAAAGACGTCATTCGGCGCCCTTTGCACAAAGGAGGAAATCATCATGAACATTATTACCATTAGCAGAGAATTCGGCAGCGGTGGCCGCGAGCTGGGCAAGCGTCTGGCGGAGGCGTTGGGCTACGCCTACTACGACCGTGAAATTCTCTCCATGCTCGCCGAACAAACTGACCTCAACGAGAATTACCTGGAACGCACCTTGGAGGAAAACAGCTTGACAAACCTCTACCCTATCACCATCGGGCAGACCTTCTCTATCATGCCAAACTACTTTGCGGATCAATCCACCGCTCTTTTGACCAAGCAAACCAATCTTATCAAAGCCCTTGCTGCCAAGAGCAATTGCGTCATTGTTGGGCGTAATGCCGACATTATCCTGCGTGACCAAAACCCGTTGCGCATCTTTGTCCATGCCGATATGGAGGCACGCATCGCTCGTTGCCGTCGTCGTGATACCGATGATGCCAACCTGACCGACAAGCAATTTGAAAAGAAAATCAACCAAATTGACAAAAACCGCAGCAAAACCCACAGCATCCTGAGCCCTTACAAATGGGGCGACCGCCGTGGCTATGAGCTCTGCATCAATACCACAGCCATTACTATCAAGGATGTGGTTCCTTCCCTTTCTGCCTACGCGGAAAAATGGTTTGAAATCGAACGTCACTAAGCAAAAACCCGCATTCCCTTCACGAGGAAGAGAATGCGGGTTTATTTTTTTACGACATCTCATTAGTGACCAAACCATCGAATAAATGCGATTGTCTGAGCGGCACAGCTTAACGCTATCGCTTGGTCGGGTCTTTAGATTGCTCTTAATAGAACCAGCCTGCCCAAATCCCCAGGATTAGCATCGCCACACCGGCAATACGTCCCAAGCCACGGGAACGGCGATAGCCCATGCTTTTTACGGTGCTTGTTGGCAAAAACGGCATGAACAGGAATGTCATCCCGATAATAATAGCACCCACACCCATCGCTTCATCTACATTCGCAAAGCCACCGTAAGCAAGGATAAGCGCACCGGCAATCATACCCATCATATAAAGCTTCACACGTGGTTGATCGCGCTTCATGCCTTCTTCGTATGCCTGCTTGCATTCCTTGGAGCAGAACGGCCCGTCAAAAGCCTCCGGCTTCCCACAATATTGACAAATGCCCGGTCTTTTGTTGGTCTGTACCGGCGCCTGATTTTTCTTTGCCATGAATATTCCTCCTTCAAGCTGCTGCTTATTATCCTCTATTGTACCGCTTTTCTTGCATCAAATAAAGGGCAAAGGCATGGCCTCAGCGGACAGTAGCCCATCAAAAAGGGAGAGGCGCACGATAAGGTGCTGCCCCTCCCTTTTGTATATCTATCTTTTTAACCTGCTATGCAAAAATGCGCCAGAGGAACACAACAATCTGAGCCCTTGTGCAATCTGCCTTTGGACTAAATGTGGTGTCAGTGGTGCCCTTGGTGACACCGTCCTTCACCGCCCAAAGCACCGCATCATAGTAGTAGGCATCATCCTTCACGTCCGTAAACGGATTGTGACTGTCTGCTTGTGGCGCATCCATCACACGCCACAGGAATGTGACAATCTGAGCTCGGCTACAGTGCATCTGCGGACTAAACTGTGTGGCGCCGGTGCCTTTGACAAGGCCGCTTTCCACGCCCCACAGCACAGCGTCATAGTAGTAGCTGTCTGCCGGAACATCGCTAAACGGCATGGTGTCGCCATTGGCCTTCGGGCTCCCTGAAATGCGCCACAAGAAGACCACAGCCTGAGCACGGGTGCAGACCGCATCGGGTGAGAAGTGGGTGGCATCGGTGCCTGAGGTAATACCGTTTTGCACTGCCCACTTAACGGCTTCTTCATAATAGCTGCCGCTGACAACATCCTCAAAGCGGTCGCTTTGCGAATGGTCGGCGGCCTTTTCAAAGAATGCTTCAATAGTGTGCGATTTTTTGACATTTTCAAAGGTGTAGGTCGTCACTGCACCAATGCTTTGACCGTCAACCTTCACATCACTAACGGTATAGCCGTTATGTGGCGTGATGGTAAAGGTTTGATGGCTTCCCTTTCGTACCTTAACTGTATCGGAAGGCGAAATCATGCCGTTTTCACCGGCGGTAGCCTTGATGGTGTAGCTGTGCGTACCGCTACTGCCACAATAGGTCCAGTTGGCTTTCACGGTCACGTCCTTGCTCGGCATGGTAAATGTGGTTGCCGATGCGGAAGCATCTGTAAATGTGCCACCATCGGATGTAGTCCAACCGGCAAAACGATAATGTGGTCTACTGCCGGCATCCAGTGCAACCTGCGTACCTGCGACATAGCTCCCACTGCCATCCTTGCCATCACCACCATCTAGCACCACCGTCAAACGGTAGGTCGCTTCCACGGTAAAGGAAATTTCCGCCGTTGCCGTCAAGCCGTTGTTATAGGTGACGGTAATGGTCGCGGTATGCGTGCCTGCGCTTAATCCGGCTTTTGGTTGGATGGTCCACGTGTCGATGGCTTTTCCCGCTTCCACGGTATCGCCGCCGCCACCGATGGTAAACGCATCGCCGGAAACGCTTACACGCTCAATGGTGGCATCGGTGTTGCCAACGCTTTGGATGGTTATAGGCTTTGCGTCCGGCTGTGTATAGCCTGAAGCTACTTTTTCAAACGTTGGTGCTGCAATGTTTAATGTATAGGTACTTACAACACCAACGGCAATTTCTACATCGGCAGGCACGCCGGCAAAGCTGCTGTTTGTCGCCTTGAGACGTACCTGATATTGGCCCGGTGTAAGTGCAGTGATGGTGTTACCACTACATGCTATCCATTGTTGGCTCTCCGCTTTTTTGTATTCCATGGCTGCACTAACGCCGGTGATTTTTCCGTCCTTGCGTCCTTCAATGCTTTCGTTCTCACCTGACACAGTAGGCGCAGCCGGACGCTCGAGCACTGTAATTGCCACTGCTGCACCGGCAGGCGTTGTAGCGGTTTCCGCTTTGCGGATAAAGAGTGTTTGCCCCGGTGTAACGCCGGCATTATTCACCACTTGGTTGCCATTGAAATCCTTGCTTTGGTTGACTTCATAGCCTGCTTGAATCTCAATTTTTTCTGTCGTGTAGTCGATGGTATAGCCCTCACCTTGAGCAGGTGCGCCGGGCACCACCACAATGGACACCGGTGCCGTCGCCGTCAAGCCGTTGTTATAGGTGACGGTAATAGTCGCGGTGTGTGTGCCTGCGCTTAGTCCGTCTTTTGGTTGAATGGTCCATGTGTCGATGGTTTTCCCCGCTTCCACGGTATTGCCACCGCCGCCACCGATGGTAAACGCATCGCCGGAAACGCTTACACGCTCAATGGTGGCATCGGTGTTGCCAACGCTTTGGATGGTTATAGGCTTTGCATCCGGTTGCGGGTCGCTGTCATACACCGTTTCAAAAGGTGGCGCGGTGACATGCAACGTATAAATATGGTAGGCCGGAATGGTGATTTTCAGTTTATTACTCACATTCCCCGCCGCATCCTTGGCAACAATATAAATATCCTTTGCACCGGCATCTGCAAGATTCTCCAGTAAAATATCATGCTCTGCGGCATCGCAGGAAATCCCCGCCCCACTGGTATCTATGGTTGGCTCGTCGGCGCCACTTTCAACAACGGCGTAGTAGTAGCTACCGGCTTCATCGCTGCTAAAGCGCACTGATGCCTTGGCCATGTCAGTACGGGAAGTACTCACATGGCTTAACGTTGGCGCTGTGGTATCACCGGTAACGGTGAGTGCCACCGAAGCAAATGCGCTGGCATAGTCCGTGCGCTTGGTATCGTCATTTTCTCCGCCGTTATATTGCTCGCTAAACACCTGAAGGGTATACTCCCCATCGGCAAGGGCTTTGGGAATGTTGATAGCCACTGTACCAGCTTCATCGGTCGCGCGCATTATTCTGCCGTAATAACGGGCACCGCTACCATCTGCAATAATGGCAGAAATGTATTCGTTGGTGCCACTGCTTGCTCCTGTATAACTGAGCGTAACCGTTCCACCCGGCTTAGCAATGGCAGCTGTTTCCGCCACGTCAAAATGGCGGTTGCTGTCCAAAAGCGTTAATTTCCATTCGTTGCTGCCCGCTGCTGCATCAATGGCGGTCAATTCGCCGTCCATGCCGGCTTTGCCCTTGCCACCCACCGCCGCAGATGCAAAAAGAACGGTGTTTAGGTCGATATTAAACGCCGGACGGATGGCAAAGTGCGAGGCATTGATATCGCCACCCTTGGTCCACACTGCGCCAATCATTTGTATATAGGCTGCAGTTTTCACCTTCCAGCCGGGAGATCGTAGCCACCAATAATCGGCTTTGCCGACCTTGCCATGCATCCCTTCTTTATTGGCAACATAGGCAGTGTTGGTCGATATGCGGCTGTCATTACCCGCCGGAAAGTAACTACTGTTGTTCATTTCTTCTATGGATGGCAGAAAAATACGATCGGTTGTATTGTTTCCGCCAGCAGTGCTGTACTCAGGGTTTGGATTCGTCACGCCATCTGATTGCGTTTTATTATAAATATAGGTTGTTTTAATCGCTTGCTGTTCGCCGTTAGAAAAAGCTGCATTCATAAACGTACTGTTCAGCCATGCTCGTAAATAACTGTTTTCCCAGGTGACGTCCGCATGCTCCGTATGGCTCGGCTGTACGTCCAGATTTTGGTCGGCAAGCAAAAACAGGCTGCCGTTCGCATTTTCGTTGTTGGCAAGCACCCGCCACTTGACCGGCTCCTTCGTCTGTCCTGTGGCGTCGTTTTGTTGATAATTGCCGAAATAAATGCTGCTCGTCTGACCACCCTTAAGCTGTGTGACATCCAATTCAATGGCCTTCTGTGGCGCTGCTGCAAGTGCAGCCGCCGGTAACCATTCCGCCACCATGGCAAGACAGAGTAGCACACTCAATAGTTGTCGTTTCATCGATCATATCCCTTCCTCAAGATCTCGACTGTGCGTACACGGTGATACACCATCAAGTGTATGTACACTGCACCACGCATGTCTATAATACGGACTTCACTACACATTATTATTTTGCAAAAATAAAATACACGATTGTCCGCCATGACGCAAGTAGTCCTGACTACTGCTTCAAACTTTTTTTGATTGAATGCATAAAAAAAGCGTACCCCTCATTTGAGAGACACGCTTTGCTGATTTAAGAAGCCTTTGCCAGCACTTTTTGCTGCACGGTACGAATAACAACGATGAACAGCCCCACAATGAGGAGCTCTTCTATTGTAAACAATAGCACCGAATTGCTATAGGGTAAATCGGAGGTACCGATACGCATAAAGAGATGTGCGCCGTATTGTTGATGCAGGAGTGCTACAGCGCCAAATACCACCGAAACGATTGAAAGTACACGCCCCAGCCATGGTTGGCTACATAAGGCCTTCCCAACGGCCGTTTTCTTCAACTGTGCAGTGAGCATTTGCCAGTGCAAACCAATGTGCATCGCCATAATAAGAAAGCCCCAGTAGGAGCAAATCAGATGTGGCGTCAGCCCCACTTCATTCCCCCCCACGCCAAGGAAGCCAAAAACATATTCACTCAAGAGCACGCTGCTCACCGTCATGCCCATGGTCATAAACACCAGCAAGCAATTAAGCGTTTTGCGTGCGCCGTTCATCGGCACGCCTTTGCACGCAAAAGCCTTGCCATACCAACGGCAATTGATAAAAAAATGCGCTATAAAGAGCACCACCACCGCCATGCCAATCCATTCATGCAGTAGCTTGCCTGTCCACGCATAGGCCATGCAAAACAATATGCCTAGAAAAATGCCCCCATCCAAGCACAATCTTTCCTTTATCGATACCATATACATCCCCTCAAAACAATTTCTTCATTTCTTTAGTTTTCTTCTCGCCTATTATAGCATAACGCCTTTCAACACAGCACCTATTTTGCGACAATATCGATATTTCTTCACGTCAAAAATCGCTTGGTACCGCGGGAAATGAACATTTCAAAATGAATTCAGTACACTCAGCAACCACACCCCCTAATCCTACTGTTTTACAAAAGTTATCTTTTCACAGTTGCCGCATCCATCTGACACAAAAAAACACCGCCGAGCGTTATACGCGGCGGTGTTCGGTAAAGTTTGTCCGTCTATTTAGTTGCCCATTTCGAGAATAATCAAATCTTTGGTGCCATCTTCGTTGGTCACAACTGCAACCACGTCACCGTTTTCAATCACATCAGCGCTGGATGCTACCAAATAACCATCCATCACCTTCTTGATATTTACCACGTTGCTCAATTCAATCATTTCAGAGGCACCGGTTGCACTCAAATCAGAACCGGTCGCAGTGAGGAGATTGACATCAGAGGTATGTGGTTCGTACACATCTACCGTCAAGGTGTTGCCGTCACTCACAGTGACTTCACCGATGATATCGGCATTGTAAGCGGAAACAACGTCCTCTGTTTCGCCGTCAGCTTTTGTCGCTGCATCCTTTTCATCGTCAGCAACCTTGTCTAAATCTTTTTCTACTGCGCTTTCGTCAGCGGCACTGCTTTCACTTACAGCACTGGACGCACTGCCGGATGTATTGGTTGCCGCATCATTGTTGCCACAACCGGTCACTGCTCCCATGGTCAAGAGAGCCATTAAGGTCAACGCTACCAATTCAGAGTTTTTCTTCATTCAGAATAACCTTCTTTCATTCTTTTGTTTTTTCGTTTCAATCCTTGTCACAAGAAAAGCAGTCGGTCCTTTCACTGCACGCTTAGTATACCATACTCTTCATGAAAGCAAACTTAAAAAATTGTGGGGATACTGTCAGCATAAAATACCAACATCCTTACATTTTATAGGGTCCCAGAGCATCAATGTTCGGTTTCTACAAAATAGTCGTACACGGTTTGCAAAAAGGCTTTTTCGGCTTCGGTGATTTTGACTGATTGGCGCATAATGATTCCATAGGTGAGTGTTGTCGGTTTGCTCATCGGAATATGGGCATATTTCTTGGCATTAAAATGCGTTGCAAATTCATCAAAGGAATACGCGCCCACTGTATCTGATTGATTGATAAAATCCTTCTGCGCGGAGATGGAATCCACCTTGAAGACAAACGGATAGCAATTATTATCCATAATGCCGCCGTTTTCATAGGCTACGATATCGACAGGCTTGCTCACATCAAAAACATCTCCGTATTTCTTGATCACTTCCTTACGCCCGCACACATAAAGCTCTTTGGTGCAATAGGAAATAAATTGCAAGCCCTCATCCATAAAATGCTGCGAAACCTCTTTAACGCCCCACTCTACAATATTGGCTATTGTAACAATTGCCAAATCAAAGGCAAAAGTATCTCTTTTCATACAGCCGAAAATCTTATCGTTACTCATGGTGTCTATTTTAAGACGAACCTTTGGATAGGTCTTCTTAAATGAATGCAACACGCCGCTTAAATAAGAATTTGCAAAGCGCGGTGTCACCACCAAGCTGATTTCTCCGGATATCGCCGATGTCGACACGCCGCATAGACAATCATTTTGACACTCACTGTCGACTATATTTTTAATTTCATGCTGATTCGCTGCGATATTTTCAAAATACGGTTTGAGCTTGGTGCCTATTTCCGTTAAAACGACGCCCTTTGTGGAACGCTCGATGAGTTGGACCCCCAATTCAGATTCCAGCGATTTGATGGATTTGCTTGCGCCCTGCGGTGAGATATTGTTTTTTTCCGCAACCTTGTGAATAGAGGACAGCTCGACAGCATCCAAGAAAAATTGGATTTGAGATAAATTCAACACACACACTCCCTCATATTCAAAAGCTGTTTGCTTTATCTCTTTGTCGGTTCTGCTATCAATGCATACCACTTAAAATTATAATACAATTATATTCTATCCGCCATGATACTTTCTCATTTAATGACGTTTTAGTATCAAAAATATAATTCCATACTATGCAAGCAGCCCTTTCTATCATTCAGAAAGGGCTGTTTGCGTTGTTAATAATGATAAACCCTGCGTTTCCACGTCATCAAGGTAAAAGCAATCGCGGCCGCCATGCATTCTGCCAGAACAACGGAAATCCATATGCCATCAATGCCAAAGAAAAACGGCAAAATGATAATGGCCGCAGTTTCAAACACCAAGGTGCGCAAGAAAGAAATCAGCGCCGAGAGTGGGCCGTTATTGAGCGCGGTAAAAAAGCCCGAGCCAAAAATGGCAAAGCCCGCAAAGAAGAAGGAGCATGAAAAAACGCGGAAGCCGTGCTCCGTCATGGCACAAAGGGCAGCGTCATAGCCGACAAAAAATTCGGAGAGCGGCACGGCAAATAGCTGAGCCGCCGCTACCATGAGCAGTGCAAATACGCCAATGAGGCGCAGGCTTTTTTGGCGTAAATTGCGCATTTCTTCATGGTTTTCAGCCCCATAATGATAGCTTATGAGGGGCGCACTCCCCACCGAGTAGCCGATAAACGCCGCCAAGAAAATCATGTTTACATACATAATCACACCATAGGCCGCCACACCGTCTTCGCCGGCAACGCGCATCAGCTGTACGTTGTAAAGCATACCCACCAAGGGCATGGAAATGTTGCTCATAAGCTCCGAGGAGCCGTTCAAGCACACCTGCCACAGCCAGCGACTGTTCCACCGTGTTTTTCCCAAGCGTAAACGGCTCTTATTGGGACATGCAAAATACACCAGCGGCAGCAGTCCACCCACGGCTTGGCTCATCGCCGTTGCCAAGGCTGCCCCCACTAACCCCAACGGAATCACCGCTACCAAAAGCGCATCCAAAACCATATTGGTAAGCCCTGCCGCCACTGTAACCGCCAAGCCCAGCTGTGGTTTTTCCGCCGCCACAAAAAACGCCTGAAAGGCATATTGCAGCATATACGCCGGCAACGCCAAGAGAATAATACGCCCATAGCGCACGCAATCCGCAAGCATGGCGCCATCTGCTCCCAAAAGCAACGCCACCGGCTGCAAGCCCAAAAGCCCAATCACGGTGATTACCACACCGCTTCCTACTGCCACATAGACAAAAAGTGAAAACTGTGCCTTGGCTTCCGCCGGCTTGCCTTCGCCCATTGATTTGGCAATCAGCGCGCTCCCACCGGTCCCGAACATAAAGCCCAATGCCCCCAAAAGCAACAGGTACGGCATAATAAAGTTCACGGCCGCAAAGGCGGTTTTGCCCACATAATTGGAAACAAAAAATCCGTCTACAACGATATAAATTGAAGTAAAAATAAGCATCACAATGGACGGAAAGGTAAATTGCAATAATTTCCGTGTGGTGAAATGATCAGATAGCTGTATCTTCATACGCCGCGCCTCCTTCCTATAGGGCGTTGACCTTGTCACGAATCATATCCAAATAGCGTTTGGTCAATGTCAAATAGAGCTGTCGCTCCGCCGGTTCCCATGTTTCAAAAAGCGCGTTTTCCGCCTCAATAAGGCGTTCCACTGTTTGTGCGCACAACGCGCGCCCGGCTTCGGTCAATTGGAGCTCTTTTTTGCGTGCGCCCACGGCTACGCTTTCAATAGTGCCTTCGGCTTCAAGCTTTCGCACCGCCGAATTTAGCGTTTGCTTGCTAAGGCCCGTAAAATACGGCAAATCCGCCAAGGCACATGCGCCATCCTGCCCACATAGCACATAAAGAATCATCAGCGCACTGTCACTCATCCCAAAGCGCAACGCCGCTTCATGATATACTGATTCAATTTCGGCGATTAAATAGTTATAGCGTTTCATTGCTGCATTGCTTGGCATACTTCTCACTCCTTTAGTACGAAATCATACTTATTGTCGCCTGTTATTCTAGTCCGATATCGTACCAATGTCAAGACGCAGCCATCAAAAAACGACCGTTGCATTTGCAACGGTCGTTGGTATTTGTATTGCTTTTGTCACAGCTTACAGGCCGGCTTGTTCAATGCCGCTAAAGAGGTAACCCAAATGATGGGTGGAGTTGAGGAGCACCAAACGCCATTCGCCTTGATCGTATTCAATCACGTTGATGCAGGTGTTGTCCTGCTTCATTTTCCAGAAATGTGCCATATCCATGCCAAGCACTTCGCACAAAATCGCACGATTCACCGCATCGTGTGCAGCCACAAGTACGGTTTCATTGGGATAATTGCGAATGATGTCGCTCACAGCATCCATCGCCCGCTTGCGCACATCCTCAAGACATTCGCCGCCATCAGGCATTTGTACCAAGTGTGGCTTGGTGTGCCAAAGCGCAAAGGCATCGGGATACTTGGCTTGGATGTCCTGTGCAAAGCAGCCTTCCCAGCTTCCGTGATTGATTTCGGTAAGGCGTTCGTCCACGCTCACCGCCAACCCATGCAAATCCGCACAGGTTTTGCCGGTCACAAAGGCACGCTTGAGCGGGCTGGCAATGGTGCGGTCAATATGGACATCACGCAGGCCTTCTGCCAAAAGATGCGCCTGCTCCATGCCGCGTTCGCTGAGCGGAATGTCTTCCTGCCCTTGATAACGGCCTTCTACATTCCAAGGAGTTTCGCCGTGACGTACTAAAATTATTCGAGTCATTGTTTCCTTCTTAGTCTTCGCAGTGAATGAGTTTTACGCCGAGAATACCTTCAATCCCGGAGAGCTGTACCATGATATCCTTAGGGATGTCTTCGCTTACGGCAACCGCCATGATGTTGGTACCGCTTTCGGTGGTGTTCCCAACCTGCATGCCATTGATGTTGATTTTTGCTTTCCCGAGGATGGTTGCAATTTGGCCAATCATGTTTGGACGGTCAACGTGTGGCACGAGCAAGAGGTAGCCAATTGGAGTGAAGTCTACGCGATATTGGTCAATTTGGGTAATCTTAGGTTGCTTGCCATCAAAGAGAGTCCCTTCGAGGTAGTGTTCACCATAGCTGGTTCTGATGCGAACGGTGATGGCAGTGCTGTAGTACCCGGTCTTGTGGGACTTGGATTCCTTCACGTCAAGGTTACGCTTCTTAGCAAGGCCCGGTGCGTTTACATAGTTTACGCTGTCTTGAAGAATTGGGTTCAAGAGGCCTTTCAAGAAGGCGGTGGTAAGGTGTTGGGTTTGGGTATCGGAAAGTTCACCGCTGTATTCGATTTCAACGCTTTCTACAGGGCCGTCAGCAAGGTAAATTGCCATGGTCCCCATGCGTTCAGCCAAGCTGAAGTATGGTTGAATAATCGCAGCCACGTTCTTTGGAATTGGTGCCATGTTTACTGCATTCATAACAGGCTTGCCGTTCAATGCGTCGATAACGCCATAAGCAACGTCCACTGCAACGCCTTCTTGCGCTTCAATGGTGGAAGCACCGAGGTGAGAAGTTTGAACCACGTCGAACATGCCAAGGAATGGGTTGTTTTCGAGGGTGAGTGGTTCATCCGGATAAACGTCGATGGCTGCCCCTGCAACCTTGCCGGCCTTGATGGCATCGGCAATAGCGTCAGTGTCATAGCAAGCACCACGTGCGCAGTTTACAAGACGAACGCCGTCCTTCATCTTCTTGATGGTTTCGGCATTGATCATGCGATCGGTTTCTTTGGTAAGTGGGGTATGGATGGTGATATAGTCGGAACGTGCAAGCAAGGTATCAAAATCTACCAATTCAACGCCCAATTGATGTGCGCGTTCTTCGGTGATGTATGGGTCGTAACCGATGGTGGTCATTTCCATAGCTTGCATACGCTTTGCCACACGGCTACCGATACGGCCTACGCCGATAATCCCAAGGGTCTTGCCGGAAAGCTGAATCCCGGTAAAGCTCTTGCGGTCCCATTTCCCTTCTTGGATGGATTGATGCGCTTGTGGAATGTGACGAGTCATAGCGAGCATCATGCCGATGGTGTGTTCAACCGCTGCAATGGTGTTGCCTTCCGGTGCGTTAACAACCACAATCCCGCGTGCAGTGGCTGCCGGAATGTTGATGTTGTCAACACCAACGCCGGCACGGCCGATAACCTTCAAATTGGTAGCAGCATCAATAACCTCTTCGGTTACTTGGGTTTGACTACGGGTTACCAAGCCATCGTATTCACCGATGCATTGCAAAAGTTCAGCCGGTGGCATGTTGGTCTTTACATCTACATCAAAATGTTCGCGGAGTAAGTTAACCCCTTTTTCGCTAACGTCATCACTTACTAAAATTCTCATTGTGTGTCCCTCCATATAAATTAGATATGATTGCTGTTTTATGGTCAATGTTACTGATTGTTTGCTTGATAGTCCTTCATAAATTGCGCCAACGCTTGGCAAGCTTCCATTGGCACAGCGTTGTAGGTGGATGCACGACAGCCGCCCACACTGCGGTGACCGTTAATGCCGATAAAGCCTGCCGCCTTGCCCTTGGCAATGAAATCCTTTTCCATTTCAGGGGTTTGCAGGTTAAACGTAATGTTCATCTTGCTGCGATAAGGGGCTTCGGCATGGCCTTTATAAAAGCCGTTGCTTTCGTCAATGACATCGTAAATGACTTTCGCCTTGGCTTCGTTGGCCTTTTGAATGGCTTCCACGCCGCCTTGTTCGTCAATCCAGTGCAAGGTCTTGTTGACCATGTAGATGGCGAATACCGGTGGGGTATTGTAGGTGGAATCCTTATCCGCATGGGTTTGATATTTGAGCATGGTTGGTAGCTCGGTGCGTGCGGTTTCCAAAAATTCCTTCTTAATAATTGCGATGGTCACCCCGGCAGGACCGAGGTTCTTTTGTGCGCCGGCGTAAATCATGTCAAAATCCGCCACATTAACCGGGCGAGAAAGAATGTCACTGGACATATCGCAAATCACCGGCACGTCAAACTTTGGAAAATCCGGATATTCGGTGCCATAGATGGTGTTGTTGGCAGTCAAGTGCACGTATGCGGTGTCTTCACGAATATCAAATGCCTGCGGAATATAGCTGTGATTGCGATCCGCACTGGAAGCTGCTTCGTAAGCTTCGCCGTAGAACTTTGCTTCTGCCATGGCCTTCTTTGCCCAAACGCCGGTATTTACATAGGCGCCGTATTTTTTTGTAAGGAAGTTGGCTGCCACCATCAAAAATTGGGTGCTGCCGCCGCCTTGCAAAAATAAAATCTCGTAGTTTTCAGGAATTTCCATCAAACGACGGAGCATGTCTTTGGTGTCTTGGTGCAATGCGGCGTATTCAGGACTGCGGTGACTGATTTCAATCACGCTCATCCCGGTGTTTTTGTAATCCAAAAATTCTGCTTGTGCTTCTCTTAACACGCTTTCCGGCATTGCTGATGGGCCGGCGTTAAAATTATATGCTCTCGTCATGATATGGACACTTCCCCTTTAATAGTAATCAACCAGCATGCTGCAAAAGGTCCGTATAAAAACAAAACTCCCCCCATATCCATGGGGCGAGTGAAATTTCTCGCGGTGCCACCCAAATTGTGCTTGCAGCCAACTCTTTGACGCTGTATCGGGCGTACCCGTCGAATTCATCATCCGCCGCTCCGGAGTGGAACAATCATGCCTTGCTGTTGTCTTTCACCGACCGACAACTCTCTGGGTAAGCGCGCCATGATGCTTCTCTTTCATCGCGTTATTGTAGTGTTTTTACTGGTATGTCCCCATTATAGCATTATGTGTGCACGCGTCAAGGGCAAAAGTCAATTATTTATAGAATTTTACATCCGTGGACATTTGCCGCACTCGAGTCGTGGACATTGCCGTTCTTTCAACTGTGGACACAAAAAAACGCTTCCCACCGAGCGTTCTCCGCAGGAAGCATTGCTATCCTATAAAAAGCGGCGTGAGCAACACGAGCCCCACAAGACCCGCTACATTCACCACCGTAAACCACAACAAAAATTTTCCGCGCTGCGCCCCCGGACAATTGAAGTAATAGCGCAACGCAATCAAGCTTGCGAGAGAGGCAATCGGCGTACCGAGTCCGCCTAAATCCACGCCTAGCAATAGCCCCTGCCAGTCGTCGGTAAAGTTTGCCAAAAGCACCGCACTGGGCACATTACTGATGAATTGGCTGCTAACCGCTGACGTCAGCAAAGCGTTTTTTGCCATCAGCCCGGCAAGAACATCGCGCAAGGCCGGAATCTCGCCCATATTGCCCGCAAAGATAAAGAAAAAGACAAAGGTCGCCAGCAAGCTCACGTCCACCTTGCGAAAAAGCTGTGGACGCATAACTGCCAACACAACCACTACAACAAGCGTTACCAGCCCATAATGCACCACACGAAACACCGCAAGCAGGCAAAGCGCAAACAGTGCTACCAAAACCGCAAACAAGCGCATGGATGTGATGCGTGCCGGCTCCTTGAAGGATACCTGCACCGTCCCTTTTTTGCCCCAAAGTGCAGCGATGCATAGCGCCACAAAGCTAATCACCGTAAATGGCAAGAGGGTCGCAAAAAAGTCGCCTGCCGTTAGATTAAATTTGCCGCACAAAAAAAGGTTCTGCGGATTCCCCACCGGCGTTGCCATGCTGCCGAGGTTTGCTGCCACCGCTTGTAATATCACCACCGGCAAAATGCGATCCGCTTCGTTGGCCATTTGCAAAACAAGCAGGGTAAACGGCACAAAGGTAATCAGCGCCACATCGTTGGTAATAAGCATCGACATGAAAAACGGCAACAGCACCAGCAAAAGCTGTAGCACGCGCACGTTTTTGCGCCCGCTTAAAACGCGCTGTGCCATCACTTCAAAGACACCGCATTCACGCCAACCTGCCACCACCGCCATCAAGCAAAAAAGCAAGCACAGCACCTTGCCATCAATGTAGCCGAGATACGCCACTGATGGTGGCACAAAAAAAGCCGTCACTACAGCGCCCAGTGCCGCAGCCACCAAAACCGCCTCGCCCTTGCACCATCGCCACACCTTGTATAACACCTTACGCATTGCCACGCCCCCTTCTCTAAAAATCACTGTTTGTCATTATACCACAAACCGCCAACCACAAAATATCGTTCCCCAAGAAAAGCGTTCCCCATTCGTGGTATAATAAAGCACCCGCTCGAAAGGAGTGCCTATCCATGCATTTAATAGAAGCAAATTCCATACTTTCCGCCAAAAACGGCATGAATCTTTCACGAGGCTGTGTCCACGGCTGTATCTACTGCGATTCACGCAGCCATTGTTACCACATGGATCACGCCTTTGAGGATGTGGCAGTCAAAGCCAACGCCCTGCCCCTTTTGGAGGATGCCTTACGCCGCAAACGCAAGCGCTGTATGCTCGGCATGGGCTCAATGAGCGACCCCTACATGCCTGTTGATGCAGTGCTCAACCGTACCCGTGGTGCCCTTGAGCTGGCGTATCAATACGGCTTCGGCTTTACGTTGATCACCAAATCCACCCTCGTTTTGCGCGATTTGGAGTTACTCCGTGCCATTAATCGCGACAGTAAATGTGTGGTTCAAATGACGCTCACCACCGCCAACGATGCCCTTGCCAAAAAGCTTGAGCCCAATGCCAGTGCCACATCGGAACGCATTCGCGCCCTCTACACCCTGCGCGATGCTGGCATTCCCACCGTGGTATGGCTCGCGCCGTTTTTGCCGTTTATTAACGACACCGAAAGCAATCTCCGTGCCCTGCTCGATGCCTGCATAACCGCCAAGGTCCAGGGCATCCTCTGTTTCGGCATTGGTCTAACCCTGCGCGAAGGCAATCGCGAATACTTTTACGCCCAACTGGATCGCCTTTTCCCCGGCATGAAAGAGCGCTATATCCGCACCTACGCCGACCAATACATCGTGACAAGCCCCAACAACAGTCGCTTGATGCCGATTTTTCATCGCATTTGTGACGAGCACCACATCCTCCATCACCCAGAGGACGTCTTTGCCTATCTTAACGAATTTGACTATACCCCGGTACATGAACAACAACAGTTGTTCTAGCGCCTTCTAACCAATCCCGCACAACAACAAAGCCCGCATGAATCGGCATCTGTCGCCGACCCATGTGGGCTTTATCAATGATTGGATTTCTGTGCCTACGCATGCTTTCTATGCCACGCATAATAGCCACTGCAAACGACAAACATAAATGCAGCTGCCAGTGCTGTGGAAAGGCCGATGTTAAAGAGGGATGGGGCCGGTTGTATGCTCGCATAGTAGGCGTAGGGGATGCGCACAAATAGCGCTGCAATGATACCCTGCACCATGACAAAGGTAGTTTTTTCGATGCCGTTAAAGTAGCCGTCATAGCAATAGGCCATGGAGAGGATGAAGCATTCCAAGGCGGTGGCTTTGAGAAACTCTGCCGAGGCGGCAATCACCGCTACATCCCCAATAAAGAGGCGCGAAAGCGCATCGCCGTGGGAAAATGAAAGATACGCCATGGCGCCCCCGATAACCGCCGCCGTCATCATCCCCACCCACAGCGTTTGACGGGCACGTGCATGTTGACCAGCGCCGGTGTTTTGCGCCACAAAAGCGGATACTGCCGACATATATGCCGTCGGTATGAGCAAGATAAACATCACGAGCTTTTCGGCAATGCCCACACCGCTTGATGCCACCACCCCCAAGGTGTTGACAAAGCCCAAGATAATTAAGTAGGAAATTTCATTGGCCATGCGGAGCAAGGCCACCGGTATCCCCAGCTTCAATATATTGACCGCCAACGCACGCTCTGCGCCAAAATCGGCACGGTGCATCTCAAACGGCAAACGCTGCTTAATCAGCGCCAGCGCAAAGACCACACTCACCGCCTGCGCCGCAATGGTTGCTGCCGCCGCCCCTTCTGCCCCCAAGCCAGCATGGGCAATGAACACATAGTCCGCCACGATATTGACAGCGCAGGCAATCATCACAAAATAAAGTGGCGTTTTGGCATCGCCCAAGCCGCAAAAAATACCGTTTAACACGTTAAAGCCCACAACAAACACCGTTCCCGCGCCACAAATCATAATATAATGCACGGTCCTTTGATAGGCCTCCACGGGCGCATGCAACGCCGTCGTTAAGGTCGGTGCGCCTGCCAAAAGCAGCAGCGTCAGCCCCAGTGCCAAGGCTGCAAAAATCCACGTGCTTGTGCCAATAATGCGCGCACTTTGATTGTCGTTGCCCTCACCCACCGATTGCCCCAGTAAAATGGTAATCCCCATCGCCAAGCCTGTCACAATACCGTTAACGATGAGCATGGTTTGACTGCCTGTCGATACCGCCGACACATCCGCATTCAGCGCAAACCGACTCACCATCCATAAATCCACCGCTCCATAAAGCGCCTGCAATATAAGCGAAAAAAGCATCGGCACAGCAAACCTTGTCAGTGCAACCACAATAGAACCCTCTAATATTGTATTTTTATTCACCATGAATAGCCTCCCATTCACAGTCCTTGAAGTTGATATCCGTAAAAATACGCAGCATGCGGCAAAACTTCTCCACGTCCTCTGTCAAAAACTGTTCTGAAATCAGCTTGGACGCCAAATCCTCCTGCGCACAATATACCCGATACAGGCGCACCGCTTCCTCATTAACAGACAGCAGATTATGGCGGTGGTCAGCGGGGTTCGGCGTTTTGGTGACAAAACGCTTGTTCATAAGCCGCAAATTACACAGCGCCGTGCTATCGTAAAAGGCATTGATTTCGTCATGCAGATTCATGCGCACGCCTCCCTCTTCTTGAAATAATCGTTACTATAGCTTAACCAAAGTCCCGGAGAAAGGCAACCCGCAAACAAAAACGCCGCTCGCTTCGTTGGGAAGTGAACGGCGCCTATTGGTGTTAGATGGTTTCGAAATCGGAAATAACCGGACGGGTAGACAGGAAGTTTAACTGACGTTCCAGCAATACCCCTTCACGCTTCGGATAGTCAAAGCCGTAGCTGGCTTTGATGCATTGAGAAATAAACTGAATGGCGAAATCAAGCGCCACCGGCAGGCTTTCAAATTGCAGGAGCTTGCCAATCAAAACACTGGTAAAGGTATCGCCGGTGCCCGGATAGTGCGCAGGAATATAGTGACAGGTCAATTTCCAGGTGATGTCCGCTTTTTTGTCATACGCCACCACATGGGTGCAGTCGGCAAATTCCGGATCCGGCACACTGGTAATAACCACAATATCCGGCCCCATGTCGCTCAATTGATGCAGCCAATCCTTGAGTTCTTCATTAGAAAGGAAGTCCGGTGCTTTTTTGTAGCCCAAAAGAAAACCGGCTTCGGTATAGTTCGGGGTGATGATGTCCGCCTTGCCAATCAAGGTTTGCATAAGCGGCACAAAATCCCATGTAAAGGATTTGTACAATTGCCCGTTGTCGCCCATAACAGGGTCAACCACCACGAGGGTTTCTGCATGGCGAAAATCGTCAATGAAGTCACTTACAATATCAATTTGCTTTTTACTGCCGAGAAAGCCGGAGTAAATGCAATCGAAATCAATGCCAATTTTCTTCCAATGGTCAATGTAATCACCCATGGTATCGGTGAGGTCCACATAGCTGAATTCCTCAAATCCACCGGTGTGGTTGGAAAGCACCGCCGTCGGAATTGGACAAACCTGCACCCCCATCGTGGAAAGGGTTGGGATAATCGCTGTCAAGGAAGCACGGCCGTAGCCGGATAAATCATGAATAGCAGCAACTTTTGGTAATCTGGTTTTCATAAAACATTTCTCTCCTGTGCGTTCTTAGCGCAAACGATAGGTAATATAGCCCTTGTAGTCTTGACGTTCCACCTTGTCGTTTTGATTGAGGCGTTCAAAAATGCTTTCGCTGTCGTTGTTGTTGCGGTTGGCCAAGAAGCTTTGAATTTCGTGTTGGTTCATTGGATGACGGCCGATAATACTCAAAATGGCTTCGTAGTCATCGGTGATATCGCTGGAAAAGCCACCTTCTGCCAACATATCAATGGAAATCCCGCCAAGCATTTCAACGGCCTGCGCCATTTTTTCCTTGCTGCAAGCGTTAACATCTGCTTCAGCCGGTGGGCGAACCGCAGTGTTCAAATACAAACGGTCGTAACGCAATTTGCCGAGCATTTCCTTGAACCCTTCGAGGTCGGCGGTGCTGTCGTTGTAGCCATCTATGAGCATGATTTCCAAATACAGCTTGCCTTGGTATTCGTGAGAGAAAGTAATCAACCCTTCAACCACTGCATCATAGTCGATGGTCCCAAATGGACGGTCCACCTTTTTGAAGGATTCCGGGGTGCAAGCGTCCATAGATGGCAATACAATGTCTGCCTTCATCAAATCAGTGCGCACCTGTGGGTCATACATCAACGCTGCGTTGGTAATCACCACGATTGGCTTGTCGGTACGTTCATGAAGCGCATCAATCAATTCACCCAAACGGGAATACAGGGTTGGTTCCCCTTCGCCCACGATGGTCACCACGTCTTGCTCAATGCCGCTTTGCAAATGCGCATCAAATTCAGCGAGAATGTCCTCCAATGGGAAAAATTCCTTGCGGGTGTTGGTCATCTTATCGGTACGCCCCAATTGGCAATACACGCAGGAATAGTTGCAGGTTTTTTTAGGAATTGGGCTCACACCAAGGGATAACCCCATGCGACGTGATGGCACCGGTCCAAATAAATACTTTGCTTCACTCATAGTTGTAATCTCCTTTATTCTATCGATCCGTCATTGCGCATCGATGTCATGCTTTTCTACAGTAACCTCGGAGCCGTCCACCGTGATGATGGCATAGCTCACATCCGAGTTAAAACGTCGTCTGCCGCAGCTGCCCGGATTGAGCCACAAGCGCCCATCCTCAACCTGCTCAAAATACTTGTGGGAATGGCCAAACACCACCACATCCACATCGGTCAAATCTCGTGGCACTTCTGTACGATCATGCACCATAAAGAAACGGCAGTCCTCAATCTGAAATCTCAATGAATCCGGAATTTGCGCCGGCAAATACCAATCGTTGTTCCCACACACCGCATAAACCGGTGCCAATTTTTGTAGCTCCTCCAAAATCCGCGGATTATCAAAATCACCGGCATGAATCACCGCCGCACAAGCACGCACCGCTGCGACCACCTCCGGTCTGAGCATGCCATGCGTATCTGACAAAACTGCCACACGTGTTGCCATTGCAATTCCTCCTTATACTTTACTGTCTAACACCGATTATAGTACACCCGGGACAACTTTTCACCCCCGAGCCACGCATTGCGCCATGTTTTTTCTGCTGATTGTTCCCTTTTGGCAACCACATTCTGATTGATAGTATTTTCTTGCAAACACATTTCTTCTATATAATAAGATTTGATACATGTCTTTCCATATCTGTGTACTAATGTTATACTGTTAGTGGGTGCTTCTTCCATCGAAGCATCCCTCCAACGTCGCTACATCACGTTAGCATCGAACGTGTAGCGGTTGGCGTTGTATTATCTTGAAAGGGGACGATTCTATGAATTTCAACAAAAGGCTCATTGCATTACGACATGCAAAGGGATTGTCTCAAAAGCAACTGGGTGAGGCGCTCAAAATATCGCCGGAATCCATCAATAGCTGGGAAGTTGGCTTGAGCGTGCCGAATTTTGACCAGCTGACCAAGCTCGCAAATTTCTTTGGCATGCCGTTGGATATCCTTGTCAAAGGCATCGACTCCATCCACTCAGAGTCACCAATCATCCATATGGATGAGGTCAATCGGCATTCGCCGGGTAATAATGACCGCCAACGCGTCATTACCCAATTAGAAATTCTTTGTGGCTCCGTGGCATCGGTCACCGTTTTGGGTACCATTATTTACTTGATTGCCACCATGTTCTAATAACACCAACAGCACCTGCTTCGGCAGGTGCTTTTTTGTGCTTCGCTTGCAAATTCAAGTGCAAAACAAAAAACAGCCTTCCGCCGAAGGCTGCATTTATCCCCAAAAAAGTGCAAAACCCCTGATTGCGCGTTCAGGGGTTTTGCTGGCGATGGAGTTTTGTGGAATCTATTATTTTGTTCGCAAGCGGGGGAGAATTGGCGGGGGATGCCATATTCTCGATTGCTCGGGGTGGTGCCTGCGTACAAAATGAATCCCAGTTTTTGGCTCAAAAGTAAGCTTACACGATACCGAATGTTATTTCCGTTTCAAGAAGAACAGTGGCGATTGATTGCAAGGGGGGACCACATGGTATGAGCCGTATCACCATGCGAAGAACCAACCGACCATTAACAATAATAGTCTAATCGCAAACGTATCCAAGCGCTGCGACCATTCAGTATCCAGCACACCCCTTCAGGGGCCTGCCTTGGAGGGGTTTCCTCTGTGCTGTCTTACTATGGTTTTAGTATAGTCGCTTTCGCCTGTTCTGTGAAATATGTAAAACGTGGCGTTTGCCATAGTCTCATCCTATGGCAAAATGTTTCAATTCCTCGATGAACTTGGTCGCAAACGTACTCGGCGTCACACGCTTGTGGGTCAAATAACCGATTTCCATGTAATCATCCACCTCTAGCGGAATGGCAACAATATTTCTGCCGTGCAGCTTTTCGTTGATAATCCCGCTGGAATAGGTGTATCCGTCCATCCCAATCAGCAAATTAAAGAGTGTCGCACGGTCACACACCATAATATCCTTTGCACTTGGGCGCGTGCTTTGAATTTCTTCGGCAAAATAAAATGCATTGTGCTCGCCCTGCTCGTAGGACAAGCGCGGGTACGGCGCCAAATCCTCCACAGAAACAACCTTTTTACCCGCCAACGGATGATCCTGCCCCACAAAAATATGCGGTTCTGCAATAAACAGACGCGTAAACTCCAGCTCATGCTCACGAAAGGTTTTGCGCAGTACGGTTTCGTTGAACTTATTCAAAAAGATGAGTCCCACCTCGCTTCGAAGCTGTGCCACATCCTCGATGATTTCGTAGGTCTTGGTTTCACGCAGACGAAAATCATACTCATCGCCGCCACATTCTTCCAGCAACGTCAAAAATGCTTCCACCGCAAACGAATAGTGCTGAGTAGACACGCAAAACTTGCGGCGCCCGGGTTTTTCACCGGAATACCGTTCCTCAATCAGATTGGTCTGAATAATAACCTGTCTGGCGTAGCTCAAAAATTCCTCGCCATCGGCAGTTAAAACCACACCCTTGTTGGTGCGCTTAAAAATGGTAATACCCAGCTCTGCTTCCAATTCCTTGATGGCGGCAGTAAGACTCGGCTGTGCCAAATAGAGCTTTTCGGCGGCCTTGCTGATAGTCCCGCAGCTTACCACCTCTACCACATATTTAAGTTGACTAAGTGTCATTATCTCTCCCACCTTTATGCATTCCTCTAGCGCCTATTTTACCATACTTTCCAAATCTATCGCATACAAAAAACGCCCACCGCTGACACGACGGGCGTTTGGCTGCCAAACAAAAATAACATGTGAGATATCACAATTGTGTGCAATGCCCCAGCCTCCACGCAGGGCTTGGGACATTACACCTATTCATATTGCATCCGCTTAAAGCTTTAATAGATTCAAGCCGATTTCCTCATCAAAGGCACGATCCACGGCCCCGTCAATAATGGTGATAATCATTTCACAGGTTGCGCTGACGTTGGCTCTGTTGAGATGACCGCCAAGCACCTCGCCGCGTTCGTTGCCGGCACTCATATGAAGATGGGCATAGAACTCACCGTTCATCGAATCGATGGTTCCTGTCAGAGAAACAATTTCATAATAGCCCTTGAAATTGTTGGCCATGTACTTCTTTTCAGCAGTCTTAAACACCCCGACGGTAAAATCATCCACCGCTCCCAACGCTTGCACACTTGCCAAGCGAATGTTTTCCTTCAAGGCAATGGCCTTTACCTGTTCGAGAATCTCCTCATTTTTGTCGATTCTGGCTACAATGGTGTTGTCAAATCTCTTGTAATCCACGTATCCTCACTCCTTCATGGTGTCGGTTTGTACCTTTTGCAATCACTATTGGGTGGAATTATTCGCCCCACACCTCATCGGCGATTTCCTTTACTAACGCCAACTTCGCCCATTGTTCCTCTTCACTGAGCTTGTTGCCGATTTCACAGGAAGCAAAGCCACATTGTGGGCTCAAGGACAAGCGATCCAATGGCACATACTTTTCTGCTTCGTGAATGCGCGCAATCACTTCATCCTTATCTTCCAATTGTGGGTTTTTGGTGGTTACCAAGCCCAAAACGACCTTCTTGTCGCCGCTAACCTTGGCAAGTGGTTCAAACCCACCGGAACGTTCATCGTCAAATTCAAGGTAGTAGGTATCAACATTTTCACCACCGAAAAGCACATCTGCCACCGGGTCATAAGCGCCACTGCTGGCATATGTAGAGTGGAAATTCCCGCGGCAAACGTGGGTATTGATGGTTAAGCCTCTTGGCGCGCCGTCAATAACACGGTTGTTGAGATCCTTTTGCACCTCTTGAATAACAAGAAGCCCATCCGTATCGGTATTGAAAGAAGTTGTTGCAGTCTTGTCTGCGAGCATGCCCCATGTGCAATCGTCAAATTGCACCACGCGGCAACCGGCATCGTAAAGCTGACGCAACACAGTGATATACGCCGCTGCCAAATCATCGCAAAGGCTTTCAAGATCCGTGTAATATTTTTCGGTCACGGCACGCGCAAACGGCATCCAGAACTGCGCCAAGGTTTGTGCCGGTGCCGGAATGGTTTGCTTTGCGATGGTATTTTCATCGGTCAATGCTTGCACAAAGCGAAAATGCTCCACAAAAGGATGCTCGCCGGAAAGCCCGATTTTGCCGGTCAAGAAAGTATCATCAATCATCGCTGCTTCGCCGTGAAACGGCAAACCGGTTTCGGTTTTCTTGTGGTCCACGCCGTCAAAGCCCCACATGAAATCCAAATGCCAAGTCGCGCGACGGAATTCGCCGTCAGTCAATACCTGATAGCCTGCATTTTTTTGCTTGTTCACCAAATCAATGATGGCTGCATCTTCTACCGCCTTTAAGGCTTGAACATCAATGCGGCCGGCTTCGTAGTCGGCACGTGCTTGCTTCAATGCAGCAGGACGCAAAAAGCTACCAACAGTTTCGTAGTGTGTAGTAATTGCTTGTGTCATAGTTGTTTCCTCTTTTCTCTACCTAGTAAGATAGTAGACTTAGTATAAAAACAATCGCCTATGATTTCAATATAAATCACCACCATCTGTTATAGAAATTAGCTATAGCAAATTCGACTGATATATAACACTTTTCCAAAAGCCGGCATCCACACATTGCCGAAGCACCGCAAGTTATTTATAATAGAGGTAATTATCCCGTAATTTAGCAATGATTGGAGGAACACCTCATGAAATATGCCTTTTTGCACGCGAACATCTTAACCGGTTCCCTGAACGCGGACGGTACGATGCCCCTCATCAAAAACGCCACCATGCTCGTAGAAAACGACATCATCACTGCCATCTACGAGGACGCCCTTCCCAGCGATCGCCGCATACTTGATGACTACACCCTCATAGATCTCGAAGGCCGCACCGTAATACCCGGGCTCATCAACGCCCACGCCCATTTTGTGCCGGCGATGCCCGTGAAAAAATCCAAACCAAACAAAAATTCCAAGCCATCCACCGAAGCCAAAGCGGTGGATATGAAGGCCCTCAAAGAAAAAATCTCCGGCTCTCCCTTTGCCGGGCTGCTCATTTATCTGATTCAACGTCGCGTGGCGCTCGACACCGTGGCATCCGGCGTTACCACCATCCGCACCGTAGGCGGGCTCAATGACGTTGACGCCCGCTACCGCAACAGAGTCGAGGTCAGCAAGGCCATCGGCCCACGCATGCTCGTGGCAAACACCGCCGTTTCTGTGCCCGGCGGTCACATGGCAGGCGTGCTTGCCACAGAAGCCACCTGCCCCGAGGATGCCATCCGCGACATTCACAACATCGCCCAAACCAAACCCGACCTCATCAAGCTCATGGTCACCGGCGGCGTATTAGATGCCTCCGAAAGCGGCGAACCGGGTGTCCTCAAGATGGACCCTACCATTGTAAAAGCAGCCTGCGACACCGCCCACGCCTTGGGCTATCCTGTGGCAGCCCACACCGAAAGCCCCGAAGGCGTCAAAGCAGCACTTGCCGGCGGCGTAGACACCATCGAACACGGCGCCCATCCGGACGCAGAAATGATTGCCCTCTTTAAGCAGCACGGCGCCGCCAACATCTGCACCCTTTCACCGGCACTGCCATACGTTTACATGGACCCTGCCGAAACCGGTCTGGGCGAAATCGGCCGCAAAAACGGCACCATCGTTTTTGACGGCATTGTCGACTGTGCCAAAGCCTGCCTCAAGGAAGGCATCCCTGTCGGACTCGGCACCGACACCGGCTGCCCATTCATCACCCCATACGACATGTGGCGCGAAGTCTACTACTTTGCCAAATTCCTAAACGTCAGCCCGGCCTTTGCCCTTCACACCGCCACCAAAGTCAACGCCGACATCTTGGGCATCGGTACCTTTACCGGCACCCTCGAATCCGGCAAACACGCGGACTTTGTCGTATGCGACACCAACCCACTCTACGACCTCACCGTCCTCCGCACCCCGTACATGGTCTGCGCCAACGAACGTCTCATCACCGAACCAAAGGTGCACCGCATTAAATCCATCGACCGCGCCCTCGACAAACTCATGCCACAGCTGTAAACAACAAAAAATCCTCAAGCGCAGGCTTGAGGATTTTTTGCTTGTTATCCGTGATGTTCCGGTTCTCGTGGTATGCATATTGCGGCGATGAAGTAGAACCATATGCCCATGCCGAAGCTGACGATGAGGAAGCACGTCCATAGCACACGTATAAGCGTGGGATCCAAATTAAAATATTCCGCCAGACCGGCGCATACGCCGTCTATCACTCGGTTGGAATTGCTTTTGTAAAGTGTTTTCCCCATGATGGTCCCTCCTTATTTTGCAATCCATTACTATCTTTGGGCGATAAAATCCGTGATTTGCGTACCATCCTCGTAGCCTTTTTCATAGAGATGCTCCAAGGCTTGTTTGTCACGCTTCAAGGTATCCACGCCACAGATATCACTTGGTGCCACAATCAGCACCTTGCCTTCTTGCTGATACATTTTTGCCAATGCCACACCGGCGTTGTATTTTTCCGCGCGATGGCGCAATGCCTCTGCCAGTACAGGGTTGGTCTTGCGAATATGAAATGCCAGCGCTTCTTCCGGTATATCTGTCAAATGCCCATCAATCGGACGAGTAAGCACCAGCACCACCTTGTCACAGCCCAATGAAAAGGCTTTGGCAATCGGCACCGGGTCACTAATTGCACCATCCAGATAGGTCACGCCATCCAGCTCACAATGGGAACACACATAGGGAATGGAGCCGGAAGCACGACAAATTTCATAATTATTTTGGCTGATGTCGTCCTTGCAAAAATAATGTGGCACTGCCTTTTGGGCATCGGTCGCCACCACAACAATATCCATCGGATTGTCACGCAAGGTCGGATAATCCAGCGGACATTCACCATCGTCGTTGCTCAATGTACTGCTTGCGTATTCCATATCAACCAAGGCATGCTTTTCGATGAGATTGGCAATACTGATGTACTCCTTGCGCAAGGCATATTCCGTGTAAAACTTGCGGTTACGCTCGCGCTGCTTGGCGGCAAACGCCACAATATTGGCACTGCCGGCGCTAATGCCAATCCCCAAATCAAAGGTGAGGTTGTTGTCCAAGCAATAATCCAGCACCCCCGCCGCATACACACCACGGAAGCCGCCACCTACATCAATAATACCGATTTTCATTGTTTTTCACCGGGGAAAAATCCCCATTCCTTTCTCGATAAAACTCTGTAAAGTTATTTTAGCACACCTCGCAACACATGCAATGCACCCCCGGGCAATTGTTACAAACTCAAAGAAAGTTCACCACCCCGACATGCGCGGATAATGAAAAACACCGCCTCGACGCATCACAGTCAGGCGGTGTTTGTGTGTCTGTCACATGGCCGGTTCTTGGGCGGCATTGTTGTATACTTGGTTGATGGTCGTAACCAGCGCGGTGCGTGTTTTTTGGTCAAAGAGCTTCATAAACGGAATTGGTTTATCAAACGGCGGCTTCATGAGCACCTTTGGACTTTCCATGTAGCCGTTAATCTCAATGTGGGTGATGATTTTGTGCACAAAATCAATCTGGCGTTGGTTGAGGGTTTGGTCGTTGATAAACTCAGAGAATGCCGCCATGGCGGCGTCGTGGTCGAGCTTGGCAATCTTGCGAATCAACAGGCCAAACGGTGTATCGCCGTATTCACGTTCATAGTCTTCTTTGCTTCCCAGCTCGCTGGTGAGCACGCGTTCCAATTCCTCGTAATCGCCACGGGCAAGAGGAATATTGTGGGTCAGCTTGTGGATGGCCATGGTATCGCCGTGTTCGTTGACGTAGCGGTTCACCTTGGCACGGTAATCCTCGAAATCATAGGCAACGTCGAGCACATTGCCTTCTTCACTTGAGGTCACAAGGTCATCCACATCCATGAAGACAATCGGTTTTTCGCGGTCACCATCATACAAAAACTGTATCAGCTCACGCAATGCCACGCGTACCTTTTCAAATTGGAGCACGTCCTCGGCATTCCAAAATGCATCGGTCTGCACCTGCTTGATAATGTCGAGCTTGTCGTTAACCATCTTGATACGCTGTTTTTTCTCCAACAAAGCCGCTGTTTTGCACAGCTCGTTTCGGGCACGCTTAAAGGCCGGCATCTGCTCGATGTGCGCCAGCATCATCCCATACATAAAGTTATCAAATCGCTTGGCGTACTCGTCTTTGTCGTCCATATAAACAATCGGTGCCATTTCCTTCAACAGCTCTGCCTTGTTGCCCTCGCTCAAAATATCGTAGGCCGCTTTTTCCTTGTAGCGTTCCACGTATTCGCGGCGCGTTTTGACAGCAATCAATTCCGGCGATAGACTTGCCACCTGCCCTTGACAGATATCCACCAACGCTTTGCGCCAAGCTTGGTAGTCCTCGCCGTTAAAGGCCGGTTCTTGCAAGGCCATCATCAAGCGCACCCGCTTGCCGAAAATATTTTCGGTGAGGGTTTTGACCGCACAACTTGTAAAGCCTTCTTTGTGTTCGCGGAAAAACTCAAAGTTCCCGCAATAGTCAAAGATGATGAAACGGCGCTTGTCTGTATAGGCGCCATCAATTTCATCCAAACATTCCAGCCCCTTGCATAAACGAGTACCGCGGCCAATCATTTGCCAAAACTTGGTCTTGGAGCGCACCTTTTTGAAGAACACCAGATTCACCACCTGTGGCACGTCAATGCCGGTGTCCATCATATCAACCGATACTGCAATGTGAGGTTCCTTGTCCGGTTGCTTGAAATCATCGATGATGTTTTGCGCATAGTCATCATCACACACCACACGTTGGGCAAACTTGCCCTTGTACTGCGGATAGAGCACATTGAACCGCTCCACAATATAATCGGCATGGCGCTTGTTTTGCGCAAAAATGATGGTCTTGCCCAATCTGTCGCCCCCAGCCACGTGAATGCCACGCTCCATAACATCCTGCAAAACCATATCCACCGTGGATTGGTTGAACACAAACTTGTTCAGCGCATTGGAAGGGATAAACTCCGGCATCTCTTCGTCCTCGGCAAAGGCGTCCTCGTAACGACGCTTGTCCTCGTCGCTTAATTCGTCATATGTAATGCCCTCCTCAAGGAACTTGGTTTTGACCTCGTAATTATAGTATGGCACCAGCACCTTGTCCTCGTTAACGGCTGTTTCGTAGTCGTAAACATAGGTCGGCACGTCATCCGCCATATTGAAAAAGTCATAGGTATTGCGATCCACCTCGGTTTTCGGTGTGGCGGTGAGCCCCACCAGCATGACATCAAAATAATCAAAAATCGCGCGGTATTTCTTGAAAATACTGCGGTGACTTTCGTCAATAATAATCAAATCAAAATGCGCCGGTGTAAATAATGTGCGTCCGTCCTTGGATTTGGTATCGTCAATGACATTCAAAATGGTCGGATACGTTGAAAAGACAATGCGCGCATTGCGGTCGTCCTTGTTCTCGCACAGATTGCACAGACTCATTTCCGGCAAATAATTTTTGAAATCGTCCTTGGCCTGCTTGACCAGCGCCTTGCGATCCGCCAAAAAGAGGATGTTGGTCACCCACTTGCCGCGACTCAGCACATCAGCAAGGCTTGACGCAGTACGGGTCTTGCCGGTACCGGTTGCCATAACCAGCAAATGCTTGCGAATGCCCAGCTCTATTTGCTCGCACACCGCACGAATGGCCGCTTTTTGATAATAGCGGTCGGTAATCTTGTCATCAATCGGAATCTTAGCTAACGCCTTGCACTCGTGGCGGCGGTTCATGAGCTTTTGCAAATCGTCCTTGCTAAAGAAATTAAACACACGGCGTTCCGGCACCTGTGTGTCATCCCACACATAATGCTGATAACCGTTGCTCAAAAATATCATCGGACGGCGCCCAAAGCGACGCTCCAACGCATCTGCATAGAGCACGGCTTGTTTTTTGCCATCGCCAATACTGCGCCCGGCGCGCTTGGCCTCAATCAGCGCCAGTGGCACGCCATCCTTGCCAAAGAGCACATAATCCACACGCCCCTTTTGCCCGGGCACACCGTCCATGTTATCCACCGGATACTCGATTTGCACATCGGCATCCACGCCCTCCATAATCCAGCCCATTTCCTTGAGGTCTTCGTCAATAAAGAGTTTGCGTGTTTCGGACTCGTCATATGCTTGACCGCTAAATGTGCGCGTTTCGGTATGCGCTTCCTTGGCGGCAGTAAACTGGGCGCTGAGCTCGGCCAATTGAGCACGCAATGCTTCAATCTCGGCATCCTTTTCCCCGAGTAAGCTTTCCTGCGCCTTGATTTTTTTGGTATCGACACTGACCGCCTCTGTTGGAATCAGTGCCTCGTCAAATTGATGATTCTCGTAATCGTTGCCATAGCAATAGTCAATCCAATCCACAAATTCAAACAGCACCTTGAGCGACACCACCGCTTCACTGCCGGTAATGCGCTGCTCGGTATGCACCGCACGGTTGCCCAGCTTGATGATAAAGCGCAGCTTGCTCCAAGTATCGTATTCCAGCGCATGCATAAAGCTCGGCTCATGAATCAATGCCTGCAAATTGTCCTTATACGGCATCTGCATGGTGGTATCGGCGGCATACACCCACTTTACCGCAAGCTCCAACGCCTTGCGGCACCCCACCGCACACATCGCCGGCGCTGTGGCATAGATTTTTTCCGCCTCAATACAAGCCGCCGAAAAAAGCGTAAATTCTTGCTTGTCTGCTAAAAATCCAAAATTTGACATAATATCCCCCCTTATAAAGGTTGTTTGATGATGCGATAACGATTGCACCCCATAAATTTTGATTTGTCAACTTGAGCGACGAAGTCAGCGAACTGATTTTGAAGTTCAA